>ERZ795044.1175-NODE-1175-length-23804-cov-19.850309_pt1 | contig 23804 bp, 31 predicted proteins | sample MGYA00375128_ERZ795044 | MGnify/ENA primary metagenome ERZ795044 (study PRJEB30173, sample SAMN05720213) | anaerobic digester metagenome | isolation source: active sludge of municipal wastewater-treating anaerobic digesters | place: USA | collected 2014-12-22 ... | reverse complement strand
ACCGAACCGTTGACGATGGCGGACAAGAAGGAGATCGATTTGCGATGGGCAAACAGACTGCCAGAAGGAACAGGACCAAAAAATGAAACAATGTCCGATAAATAAAGACCTTGATTGCGAAGAATGCCGGATGAACTTCGGCCCCAAGAAGTGCGGGATATTCAGCCTCGCGGCGGACATGAGTTATTTGGTTGAGCTAATAGAAAAACTGGTGGTTCTGCTGGAAAAAAGATTGATCAAGAAAGAAGGTTGATTGAATGGCAACAACATTATCTCCATCCGGACTCAAAACCGTCGGCGCTTACAATGTCACGAACTGGGCGTCAACCTACAATGACAATTTTACTTTACTGAATAACACTTTACTGAAATTGTCCGAATTGATGGACGTGGCTAAAGCCGGTGTCGCGCACGGCAAAATCCTGATGTATAGCGAACCGGCCGGCAAATGGGTCCCGGTGGAACCGGGAAAATTACTATCAACTAACCGGAGACTCAAATTCTTGTAGGGGTGTTAAATGGCAGGCGAAGACAAGCTATCTCCATCAGGACTCGAAAAACTGACGTACAAGCAGCAAGGATGGAATTACATCCTGGACCGCAATATGGATGTCATCAATCATTGTGTGTCCAAAGTGGGGTACCTATTGGACGTGAATGTTACCGGAATTCGACACAGCGCCGTGCTTGGCTGGAACGCATCGAGCAGTAAATGGCAGCCCATGTACGCCACAACCACCACAACCACCGAGCCGTAAAGCAATAAACACATTGCGCACACCCACGCGCGGCGGCCCGCCCCAGCGCCGTGCACCCCCGAAGCAGCCTGGCCCTCCCTCCAGGCTGCTTCTTTTTTGCATTATTTTATTTTTTTGTTGTTCTGCCTATTGGAGATAAAGAATTTTCGTGTTATGAGCGTGGCAACTCAAAAATAACAGAATAAATTGCATGCATAAAGGAGGTGCACAAATGAAATAAATATAACACCGGGGCGAGTGGTTGCAGCCGCTCGAAACCAAAAAACAACATAATTGCTCATAGGGAGGCAGCTTTATGGCAAATGTAGCAATCCTGACTACGTTTCAGGAGTTCAAGCCTGGCTATTCGCTTACCGGGATCGTCCGGGATCAAGTGCGAATGCTGACCGAATACAACAATGAGGTCTATGTATTCGTTAACGAAAAATTCAACTTTGACAAAAACCCCTTTGAAAACAACCCCAACTGTCACGTCCTCCCCACAATTCCGTTCGGACACCTCATTGATTACGGTGATAAACAGCCGCTCACGCCGGATCACGAGGCTATCGCCAACAAAACAACCGACGTCCTCGTAGAAAAAATCAACGAATTAGGCATCACCACAGTCTTCACGCACGATTTTATCTTCACAGGCTGGAACAAGCCATACGCAATCGGTATTCAGCATATCGGCGCCAAGGTCAAGAAATGCGTGTGGCTGCACTGGGTGCACAGCATCCCAAGCCGTTATTCGGACTGGTGGTATCTGAGCAACTACGGACCCGGTCATCGCATTGTCTATCCCAACGCGACCGACCGGCTGCGCGTCGCGGAGCAATACCGCACCACAATGGATAATGTCGTCACGATCCCCCACATCAAAGACCTGCGCGTCATGTATGACTTTGACGACGCCACCTGTGAGCTGATCGACCATTTCCCCGGGCTCATGCGCAACGACATTGTGCAAATATACCCGGCGTCCTCGGACCGGTTCGACAGCAAGCGCGTATCGGAAGTCATCAGGATGCTCGCCTTTATCAAATCCATGGGGCACTCGGTCTGCCTGTTTATCGCAAACCAGTGGGCGACAACCGCCAAACATTACGCAAACATCAAGGAATATTACGACCTCGGTAAGAAATACGGCCTCGAGCCTTACAGCGACCTGATTTTCTCATCAACGGTACTGGATGGCAAGTATAAGGCTGGCGTGCCGGCCAAAATTCTTACCGAGCTCATGATGCTATCAAATCTGTTTATTTTCCCGACCCGGGAAGAAACCTTCGGGCTGGTTCTCCCTGAAGTGTCTCTGGCGTCCGGCGCTCTGTGCATCGTGAACAGCAGCCTCGACATGATGCCCGAAATCTGTGGTCTGAACACACTCGCCCTGCCGTTCGGAAGCTACAACCACGCACATGAGCCCACCGATCAGGATGCCTACCTGCGTGAACTCGCCATGATCACCATGGGGCGCATGCAGCAATGCGACAGCGTCATGCTTCGGTCTCACTTCAGAAAGCACAACAATTATGACTCATTGTACGCTAAATACTACGCGCCCATCATGGCCGAGTCACGACTCTATCTTGTATAGGAGGATTTATGCCCGCATTGAAACATCCCGTTATGACCAAATCAGCCCTGAAAGACCACAAGATAGGAGAATACACCTATGGAGTCCCAAAAATTATCGGATCATGCAAACTTGTCATCGGACGATATACGTCAATCTCAGACGGAGTTACCATTATTGCAATCGACCACCGCATGGACTGGGGATCCACTTATCCGTTCCCGGCGTTGTTCGCATCAGCGCAGCACATCCAGGGGCACCCGACACAGAAAGGCGCGGTAAACATCGGCCACGATGTTTGGATCGGCCAGAACGCAACGATCATGTCCGGCGTGACCATAGGGCATGGTGCGGTTATCGCGGCACAAGCCGTTGTCACAAAAGATGTAGCCCCATATTCCATGGTCGCCGGGAACCCCGCCCAGCACAAAAAATTCAGATTCTCTGAAGAATGGGTCGATTTTTTCGTCCGCAAACTAAAATGGTGGGACTGGCCTCACGATCTTGTCCTTGAGCGCGCGGAAGATCTGTGCCAGCCGCCCGGCGACCACCTCCTGAAGTATTCCACCAAGTACAAAGAAGGAGGAAAGAAATGACCAAGAATCTCGATGACTATACCCTGATTACCTGCCATCACTGCGGCAACTCGAACACGATGATTATGCGCAGGGGCGCGGATACCGTGATCGTCTGCGCCAAGTGTCACCGCATCATCGTCGCCGCCCGTGACTGCTTCTCTACAGATGGCCAAACGTATCAGCGAGCAATCGCGGGGAGGGCAAAATGAGTGACCCAGCCCCCGTGATGCTCGACATTACCATGACTGCGGTGCGGCGCCCGGAGATTTTAAAGCGGACGCTGCATTCGTTTTACAAAAACATGCTGCACCCGATCATCGACCGGTGCCGCCTGATCATTAATGTCGATCCCGTTGGCGAAGATATCGAGTCTTTCAAGATGGACCCCATCGTCAGTGCGTATTTTCGCAGATATGCAATCAATCTCCCGATGTCAGCCCATTTCCCTACGGCGTTTCACTGGACGTGGAGCAAGGCAACCGCGCCTTGGGTTTTAAATCTCGAGGACGACTGGGAGCTCCTGGAGTTTATTGACATTAACTCGATGATCCGCACCATGAAGCATCATCCCGACCTTGCCTCCCTGCGCCTGCCGTTCTTCAATTCCACAGAACTGGAGATGAAGAACTGGAACCTGATGTTTCCGTGGAACGGCAAGTATTTCGAGTGTCCGACCGACTTGCGCCAGGCAGCCGGGTTCGCAGGACATCCATCGCTGCTGCGCGGAGAATTCGTCCGTGCCTGCGCGCCGTTGTTACGGACAGATATTAACCCGGAGAAACAATTCCACACAGGCAACCCCGCATTGCTCGAGGAAGTCCTGCGTTGGAATTACGGTGTCTGGGGCAGACCGAACCATCCACGAATGATCAAAGATATCGGCATCGAGTGGAAAATCTCAAACAAATTCATGAAGAAAGGCAACAAGGCGTTTTTTGTTGAATGGGAGAAATTACGATGAATATTCTTGTGACCGGAGACAAAGGATTTATCGGGAAGCACCTGTGCGTTGATTTGTGCCGAATCCTGCATGACAAAATCGTCAGCAAGGAAACCAATGTATATGGCTATGACATCAACAGCAATGACGACATTCGCGATCTCTACAATCTAGACAAAAGGTTCGAAATGACCCTCCCCGATGTTGTCATTCATCTTGCGGCGCGTACCGGCGTCGCCAGGGGCAACCAATATCCCCATGAATATCTTACCACCAATATCGAGGGGACATATAACATCGGCAAGATGTGCGAAAAATATCGCTGCCGACTGATCAGCTTTTCCAGTTCATCTGTATTCGGAAGCGGACGTTCTCCAGTCAGTGAGGCCGCCCCGCAGAAACCCATCTCTCTGTACGGCATGACCAAGTCCATGGGCGAGCAAATCGTCAACAATCTCAGCATCCCAACAATCATCGTTCGCCCCTTCTCGGTTTACGGACTCCAGGGAAGACCCGACATGGTCTTCTACAAATGGCTCAATCAATACAGGGCCAATCGCCCCATCACTGTTTACGACAGCATGTTGGCATGCCGTGGCTACACCTATGTGGATGATCTGTGCTTTGCGGTTCGCAGAATGATCGGAATGCCGATATCCGATCTGCACACCAGCTACAACATCGGCGGCAACGAAGTAATCCACACCGAGGAACTGTTAGGGATTTTCTGCGACATACTCCCGGGATTCTCCAAGCTGATCCGCCGCATGCAGCCGCCGGCCACGGATATTATCGTCAACTATGCCGACACCAGTGCCGCACGGAGTGACTTTGGTTACGACCCGCCAAGGAATTTCAGGGAGAACCTCAAGCGCATTATTGAATCTGAGATGAATCCGAAAACTCAACAGGAGGGCTAACATGTTCCCATGGACGTTTCATAGGAGGATAACGTGCAGCTCAAGCGACACAGCCTGTTTGAGGCGATCGTGAATATTCTGGTTGGATACACGGTCAACATCATTGCCAACCTGGTTGTCTTCCCTCTCTGGGGGTGGACAATCAGCGTCAGGCAAAGCATCGAGATCGGCGTCATTTACACTATTATTTCATTAATCAGGTCATATTGTCTGCGTCGCGTCTTTACACACTTAACCGAAAACTCAAACTTACACTAAGGAGGAGGATAGTGATAATGAATGCTGTCGATTTCAAATCCCCGTCCACAATCGAATTATACACCAAACTTACGCAAGACCTTGCAATGGCCAGTCTCAAAAAGACCGCGCCGGCAATGAACCGTGCGCAGCGCAGAAAGTGGTTTAAGCAAAACAAAAAACAGTTCAGAAAGGCAAAAAATGATTAAAGGCAAACTATCCGTTATTATCCCCTTCGCGCAGGAGCATCCGCAGGCGGCCTTTACGGTTCAGGCGATCTACTGTGAGCTACGAGATAAGTGTGACTTCGAGATTATTGTCATCGACAACCATTGCACGGAGCTGGATGTTCAGCTCAAGAACTCCGGACGCGAACGTGACAAGGGCGGCGAGTATCTGTCATCCTTGGCCACCCAGGAACGTCCGTGGCTCAAATACATCACATACGACGAGAAGTTGTCACATTGGAACGCCAAGAACGCGGGCATCGCAGCATCAGACGGCGAGTATCTGTGGTTTTGCGACTCTCACTGTGTCCCGTCGCAAGGATCGGTGATTGCCATGCTGGATTATTACCGGCAGCAGGATCCCAGAAGCGGCAGCATTCACCTTCCGTTGTCCTATATGCTCGAGCGTCCAGGCCGAGAACTGATCTACAAGTTGGTCAGTGACCAAGCTCACGGCATCGCACACTATACTTTCACAACATACCGACCCTCCGACCATGTCTATACCGTCCCCTGCATGAGCACCTGTGGAATGATGATCAGCAGGGAGCTGATGGAAAGCATTCTACTGTGGCCATCCGAGCTTGGGATTTACGGCGGAGGCGAGCACTTTCTTAACTTTACGCTGGCCGTTCTCGGCCACACGATCAGCATCTTTCCGTCAAAGCCCCTGTATCACTACGCAGCTCCTCGCGGATATAATTGGAACTACGTTGATTATCATCGCAACCGGTGCATCGCCGGTTATGTTTTTGGCGGAGAAGACTGGGCGTATCGCTACATCATGAGCATCAAAGGCGACGACAAGCTCAGGAACTCCATCTTCTCCACAGTTGCGGGGGCGAAATCCGTTGTGAACCATCGGAAATACATCGCCGCGAAGCAAATAATCACCATCGAAGACTGGCTGGCGAGGCAGGACAATGAAAAACAACCATAGCGATTCTCATTGGGAAAAACACGGTTTTCAGGTTCGCAATGTCTGTGATCTTATGGGCAAGCAAGACGGGAAACAGGATTTGTACAAAAGGCGGGCAAAGCTGGAGCTGAAGATTGAGAAATACAAGCGATTAATCAAGAAATTGGAGCAGGAGTGTCTTACTCTGACGATTGATATGGAGGAAGAATGACACAAATAGGCGTAATTATTCCGGTCGTCCGAACGGACTTTATTGGCGGGTTACTGGACTGCATCAGGCAAAACAGTGTATTGCCGGCGTCAATAATTATTATTGACAATTCCAGAAAAGATGATAACCTACGCATCAGCGACACTGGTTTGCGCATGCAGATTCACAGACCGTCCTCCCCATTAGGCGTAAACCCGTCGTGGAATTATGGAATTCAGCGGCTCTGTGATACGGTAGATTTGATTTCTGTATTAAATGACGATCTGCTGCTCGAAACAAAGTTCTTTGAAAAGCTGATCAGACTGACAAGCATCCATACTGAAGCGTCGGTGTTATGCCCCGAGACCGTTTCTCGACCGGGCGAGCTGCAACATGTCGTCCCGGTCGAAAAATCGGCCTGCATCAGAATGTATAAAAGGGAGGGGTGGGCATGGTCGGCTCCGTCGGAGGTTCTCCGCAAGGTGCCGCCCATCCCCAGCGATCTGCAAATCTGGTTCGGGGATGATTGGCTGTGGCTTCATACGGTAAAACGCATGAGGCGGCCATGGATGAAGATGCTTGGCAACAAGTGCTATCATTATGTCAGCCAAACCAGCAGTAAAATAAACGGCGTCAGCATTCAAGCCGAGCGCCGGTTATTTGAGCAACATATCTAGCTAGAATTTCCGGTGCTGCCTCACCAGAATTGTGGGGAGGGCGTTCTCGGGTTTACCTGCAAGTTTTCCTGAGCACGCCCTTTTTATTACGATAAATCTGCTGCCATATCTCTTGAAACAAATCCTGCTGCCGCGTGGTCAGCTTGCGGCGAATCTGATACCAGCCAAAACTATCACGAAAGAAATCCCACACAGGATCGCATCCCATGGCCTCTATGGCCTTCATGTGCTCATGGACTGTTTCTTTGATAACCGGATAAGTCATATGTCCACTCCGTGGTCATGGAAAATCTTTCTGGTGCTTGGGATATCTTCCACACGGCCCGTGATCGCACCTTTATTTGACCAGTCCTGCAACCATTTGACCTGCAAACTAGTCAATTTTGCACCCGGTTGCTTGACTTCCAGCTCAAAGTGCCTGCCGTGGTAACACCCAAGAATGTCCGCTCCGCCCTTGGTGCCGTAGCCCGTTTGTGTTCGGACCTCAGCGATACATCCAGGGACGGCGTTGAGGAATCTTACGATACTCCGCTGTCGTGTTTTTTCCAGAACCCGCTGTTTTTCGGCCTTACCTACCTCAATTCTCTGAGTCATGAAACCTCCTATCGCTAATATCTCAGCGGCACGCATGCGCCTGACGCTGGCTTGCAGATAATTAAACTCTCCCGAGACCTCGTGATGCCGACATAGAACGTCCGAATGATCGAGTCTTTTGTTTTTTCGTATTCCTTCATGGCCGCAATGCTCAGATCCGGGAATATAATAGTGACATCGGCCTCCGCACCCTTTACCGAATGAATTGTTCCGACAATAATCCTAGGTCTTTCTTCAAGTGTTTGCCTGCCGTGCTTCTGATAGATGTTTAACGGATACTCGGCCACATTGCGCTTTGCGGACAGCAAAACCTCCCTGAACCAAGGCACATCGCGTTGAAGCGCCTTCTCCAGCGCGAATGGCTCGAACAATTGTTGGTAGAATTCTTTTTTGTCCGGAACGTAAAGATTCTTGTTTTCAATTCTTTCGTCCAGGATCGCCCTTGCACCCTTTTTCAAGACACCGCGCACTCTGACAATATCAAGCCATTTTACCAGATCGTCTAGACTCCAATAGCTGTCATTGACTGTATCGCCGTACTTGTCGAAAAAGGCCAGAATACGCTCCCGTGTGGTGGTCTTTCCATTGCCTACGTTGGCGTGAAAGCGCCCCATTGGGTTCCAGTCGCCCCTTGACGCACGATACGGATTATGGAATGTCAGCCCGTTTGCACGCAGACAGCTTTTGACGGGATTCAATAAATATCCACAACTGGTCAGAATCATGACCGTCTTTCCGTCCTGTGCGTATTTGGCTGCAAATTCGACGGCCTTCTCCGGGTCTTTATACGTCGCATCGATGGTTCCGACCATGCCTTCGATATCACGCGGCTTGAACTCTTTCGGAACCCTGTTTTTGAGTTGTTTGATCCAGCGCTGTGAATACTCATGAATCTTTCGCGGCAGACGCCACGATTGATCCAGAACGCGGACATGATCATCTGCGATATTCCCATCCAGGAATGCATCCGGTGACGACCCGGCGAAACTGTAGATGGTTTGATCGTCATCTCCACTCAGAATTACATGATCTTGATTCCGCGCCCAATGACGCACAAGCTGAAGTTCGAGCTTGTTGAAATCCTGCGCTTCGTCATAGAAGCCAACCAATGGATCGCCTTCTAATGGTATCTGAGCGTCCAACGTGATAGTGATCATATCGGTAAAGTCGATCACGTTTCTGCGGAATTTCCAGCTTTCCCACAACTTGACCCAGCGTATCGTATCCCGGGGCATGGTGCTGAGATCAAGGCACTTGGCCCGATAGAGATTGTAAGTATTGAGATGCTTGTCGCCGTCCGTGACAAAATTCGCATCAACGGCCATCTCGTCCATGTTTTGTGACGCCAACGTGATCGCATCTCCTTCATGTTCCTCATTGAAAGACGCCGCGTTGACCTCAGCAATCTCGTATCCCCTCTCTTTCAGCGCTCGGTAGCACAGCGCATGGAGCGTACCGATATTCTCTCTCGGAATCGGAAGATCGCGGCGGTTCAATACCGCAGCGGCCGCCCTGGTATAGCTGGCTACCACGATATTACTCGATCCGAACTTGGACGCTGCCCGCTCAATTTGGCGCGCAAGATAAGTTGTTTTCCCGGTACCTGGTGGCCCGAGCACCCTAAATTCATTATTCATGACTGCCCCCTACACTGCAAGCAGGCGATAAATGGCATAACTCCACGCAGACGCGAGCATCAGCGAAAGAACCGTGATCATGGCCCACTCGACCGTCCTGAACTTTGCGCTCGGCTGCTCAGCTTTGTGATTCTTGTCAAGAAGCATCGCGATGATTTCCAGATCGTCTAATGCCTGCTGAAGCTCGTCGTCGGAGCGCTCCGGCCGTGTTTCTTCGGGTTGCTTATCGTTTATTGCGCCGCTATCAATCGTTACTGTCGTTTCCTGCACGGGAGCCTCGGGCTTTCGCGAATCTTGCCGGGTAGGCGCGACGATCTCGTGCAAGATACCCATCCCATTAAACAACATTGCGCAGACGTCCTGGCGGTCAATTTCGCCCTGTCTGTGCCCCTTCCACACAGCAAAGAAATGCCGCCAGAGCGACTTCATGTACTGATCGACCGGAATACCCTTCTGCCAGTTATCCGACTCCCGGAGATTGCCGTCGGCCTGAATGCGATGCCCATGCATGTACTGAGCGTATGCTTCGAGAGCGAACGGAGAGAGAAAACCTTCGAAATCCAGCTTGTTATCATCGTTGTCGCGTGTTGCACCACTTGAAAATGTCCTCATTCGGCTGCCTCCTCTATAAGGGAAATAATTGAGTTACTTTGCTTTTTATCTTTTTTAAAAACTTGCCTTCATGTTTGGCGGTTATCAGCTCTATTTTTTATATTGATTATATTTATTTCTGTGAATGCATATATGTACTGGTTATTGTTTATTTATATCTTATATTGCTTATTCCTGAACAAATAGTTGTCTTTTCTTTTATTCATGAAAGAAAAGTTGCTCATTTATTTCCCCTATAGAGGGGACGCTCGTGGATTTTTGCGCAAAAATTTTGCGATTTTAATCAATATAAGATATAAATGTAAGAGAATTGACTCTAACCTACTGACATTACTGCTTTTTTCCATATTGATAATCGGAAAATTATTACCAATAATAACCAATACATTTGATATTGTTGACTTTTTGGTCAATGGAATGTCTCCTGATACGCTGACTCGAGCTGCTGTGGGATTGCCGCTGGCTGATCGGTGTCGTCATTGGCCGACGCATTTTCGTTGGCATTCCTCAAAATCGAGTCATTGACGAATGACTGTGCAACTGCGTCCTTAGCGATTTCAATTTTCCACAGTGATCTGGAAAAATACCTTCCGTCACCCCTGATATTGATGGTCAGCGGTATAAATCCATACTCACGGAGCATGATGCCCATCGCTTTGCGATTAATGACTTCGTTCTCATGGAGTCCGACATAATGCCGAAGATCCGGGCCAGATAGATACAAAGAATCGCCCATGAAAAACGGTCTATGCGATGAAATGGCTTCTTGCGCATCATAGAGTGGCGTATGATGCGCTAGGAATCCTTGCAACCATGATCGCACGGTGCCGATGGTCGAAGTATCTTCGCCTGCGGACGTCTTCTCGCAAAGCGCAAGGAGAGCGTCGGAAACCTTCAACCACTTTTGCTTGTCCATCGTCGGTATGTTCTTCTTGAATGCTTCGGCAAACCTCTTGCCGAATACACGCTGTTCAACAAGACTGTCAATTCCGCCAACCAGAAACGATACATGATCAGTCACAATCTTGTATTCCGGCGGGTGGACGTCAAATTCAAGTATCTTGATGAAATTGATCTTCAATATGGCCGAAAGACAATCTTTGGCCGCCTGTACCGCCTTCTTCCGTTTTTCTTCGGCTTCAGCAGTCGATGTATCCGGATCAATTGCGGCGAGCGCATTATCCGCCAGGATGTCTGATAACTCATCGAATTTTTTTCGCTCGTAAAGCGCGTTTTCAGCCTTATCGCATGTTCTTCGATAGTAATCCTCGACGAGTTTTGGCGGTAATCCGTGACGACGGCGAAACGCAATCAACAGGTCAATAATTTCCTGCCGCGACCAGCCGGCCATGGTCGTAAAACTGGCCAACGACATATCGTATGCCGATGGTGATGTGTCGCCCGTCTTAAAGCCGCGGCTTTTGTGCTCCCATGTTGCCTTGAATCTTGAATCCAGCGCAAGCAATGTTTCCAGCTTGTCCATGGGCGGCTCAGCGTTGGGATCTATGATGAAAGTGGATGCCGTCGAAGAACCTGTCTTAGCCTGCCCGCCGACTTGATCGATCGGGGTTAGATTTGGGCCGAGCTGCGCCTTGAGCTCGTCCAGCGCGTCCTGGAATTCCTCCACCATGTAATAATCTTCGGAGCACTCCTCCATAATAACCGGCAGCGGCGGTTTGTCCTTGTGGTTCTTTCCGCCCGGAATCCGAAAAACACGGGACAAATCAAATGTCATATCCAACTCATACCCCATGGTTCTCGCATTATCGCGCATGGCCGACGTAAACTCGCGCAGCAGCTTTGCCGCATTCATGTGGTCAACTTGGTTGTTGAATCTCCAGAAATCACGGAAGACCCACCAAAACTGGTAGCCGTGGCCGCTGTGGATGACAATGGTCGGACTGAGCGGGAATGCTTTGATGACTTCAAGGGCTTTGAATTTTGTTTCCGGAAGGTTGGTTTTGGAATGGACAGGATTGAGGATATCTACATCGAGCCAAGCTCCTGCGATGCCACTGATTTCCTCAGCCTTGCATCGCCGAAACTGGGACAGCGCGGTGAGCGACGTTCCACAGCCGACATAGGTGTCCTGTTTTTGTCCTGTTTGATTGAAATGTTCTATGGCTTTGCTGGTTTCATTGAACCAGTAGGAGACTTTCTTGTTGTCTCGTTTTTCCCAGATTAGGATAAATTCCGAATCCGGCTTGTCGTGAAACAATGTTTTAAAAAATCGCTCAGCGTCCATGCATCACCTCGCAATAAGAGAAACTCCGGGCGGAGAGCGAACTCCGCCCGGCATGTTGAGATTATAGAAAAGATGGGTGACTAGAACGCCGCGTCGTCTTCCTTTTCGATTGCGCCTTTGGCCAAATCGTACCTGTCCATATCTTTCTGGAAGGCGTTAATATACTTAACGATCTGAGCCTGCGCTTCCGCCGGAAGAACGGCAATTACTTTCGGTTTGATGCGGGAATACTTAATCCCCTTCTTGTTCTGAACCTGCTCGAGCCCGAGTGAAACGATAACATCATGGTAGCGGATGTTACGGCTGGACAGGCGAAGCATGAACTGACGAAGGGTTCCCACAGACGCTACGGGGACGGGAACAACGATCGGGAGCATTTCTCCCGGTTTCATAACGAACAGTACGCCGACGGTCTTACAAGCCTGACCGTCACCGTTCTTGGCGCTTCCCCACTTGGCGTATGGGCACGTTACGCAGAGCCCCCCGGGTGAGCCGACGCCGTACTCCAGATCATGAGACTGGCAATCGGGCCTTGCGCCTGCGCCGGAAAAATCCTCCGCCCAAAAAACTCTGCTGATCTTTTTCAGTAGGATGATGCCTTCGATGGTGGCCTCCGGCTTGTCGCTGCCGTCAATGTCCGGAACCGCCCAGCTTAATCCTCCGCCCGTCGGAAATTTCGCACGGTCGAAATCATTGGGGGACATGGGCTCTTCCCCGAGGTTCTCTCTGACGATTTCAAGGGCGTTTTCGCCGAGAAAAGTGAAGCTCGAAAGCTCATCTTTGGTGGCGACGGGGAAACTACCTTTGTTTGCCGCAACTACTGCGACCTGATTTTCTGCCATGGCTGCCTCCTTTGGCTATTTTCTGATTCTGATGTCGATTTTCTCCGAGACTCTGACCATCTGGGCCAGCGATCCCGGCAACACTGCCGCGATTTCTTCCGGCGAAGCAATGATCTCGCCGTTGCTGTTTAGAAATTCCGGGTGCTCCTGGACGATCTCCCGCACAAAACTGGACAATTTTGTCGAATTACAGGTGATATAATCCTTCATCCCGGCATCAATCAATGCGCCTGCAAGCGCATCCCTTTCAACATCTGGACTGATGCCCGCCCAAATCTGTTTGGACAAATAAACATTACGCCCCTCTGCCTTAATCGAACTTACCCCGAGATCGGCAAAAAGCTCTTTGACGCGTTCCTTAACCTGATTGAGACGTTCCTCGATACCATCAAGGACTTTCTTGGCGGCTTTCTTTTCCGCATCCAGCCGGATCACTTCCGCCAACAACTCTTTTGTGCCCCCTACGGACTGCCCCTCTGCAAAGGGGTTGTCCCACTCTGTCGCCTGTGCTCCATTCATGTTCACTCCTTCCCCAGCAATGGACGTTTATCCCTCCAATGCTGAAATTTTTCTGCAAGTTTGTCGTCTTTCGTTAACGCAACCAGGGAAGCCATGCGATTTCTCGGTGGATAAGCCATCCCTGTCTCCCACTGGTAAATGACATGAAACCCCATTCCCAGCGCGGCTCCGATGTCCCGTTGCCGCAATTTATTCTTGAGTCTCCACTGCCTTAGAGGATTTTCATCGAGCCACACGCGCTCTCTTTCCCTAAAATCCTCCATGATTACACCTCCTTTTGTTTGGTTGCCGTAAGATAACACAGAACAACAACAAAAGTCAAGGCAAATCATAATAAAACAGCAAAAAATAAATAAAAAATGGAGCTGGATGAAGGACTCGAACCTTCGCAATCCTATTTACAGGACAGGCGCTCTACCAACTGAGCTAATCCAGCATGAGTAACCCCCGATGGTGCGCATGCCCTTTTCCCGATATGCTATATCGGGCGGCTCGGCAGAGGCGTCGGGGGTGTTGTTTCATGGAAATGCAGCCTCCTGCATATCAGGAACATCATCAATTTCAGGTACATCGCTGAAATCATTGACGCCCTTGTATTGATTAAGCACCGAAGAAACGACTTCCTGTCTTTTCTCAAGAGCTTCCATGACTTTAAAGTCCACGGTGTTTTTTGCCAGCAGGTGAATATACATGCCCTCCCTGACCTGACCCGGGCGATCCAACCGCTTGATGGACTGTTCGTAATCACCGAGGGAAAATCCCAGCGAATAATAAATGCTGTATCGTGCCCGTGTGAAGTCAACGCCCTCGCGGCCGGACTTGATCTGAACGCCGAGAACATCCTTATTGCCGATCTGCCACTGGGATAATTCGTTGGCATGCCCGGAAAGCTCGGCGTATGTCCGCCCTTGCGACTCAGCGACTTCTTTTATCGCACGAAGGTCATTGGTGAACCGTGCAAAAATCACCAACGGTTCCCTTGGATCGAAATCCTCGAGAACATCAGCCAACAGTTTTTTCTTGCTGTCGCCAATCGGCTGAGCGTCCAGGTACCCTGAAGTGATCTCCTGCAACCGCAATAATTTGACCAGGGCGTTCGCCGCGGTGACTTCGCCGTTGGCCACCTGGGCGCAGAAATTAATATCCATTTCCTGGTAAATTCTTCGTTCTGGCGGTGATAATTCACAGGTGCGGACTTCAGACTGAAATTTCGGCAAATCGAACACATCCTTCGACATTACTCGATGAGCAATCAGGAACATTTTGTTGTGCAGTGTGTCCGTATTTCGATAATTCAAAATTTGATGACCCTGAAATCCGCCCATGACGGCAAACTCGCCACGGAATTTGGAAAAGCTGGTGCCAAAGATGCCCGGATCAAGAAAGCGATATTGTCCATAAATATCCAGCGGCGAGTGGGGCAAAGGCGTGCCTGTGAGCCCCAGCCTGTACCGGGTGGTTTTCGCAAGCTGACCGAAATACTTGGATGCCTTACCGCCCGGAGACTTAATTCTGTGGCATTCATCCAGAACCACAAGATCAAAGCCGACGTCAATCGCCCACTTGGCGAACGGCTCACGCCAAGCCGACTCATAATTGATGACCGCAATGAACTGCCTGCCCTGACTCAAAGCCACAAAGCGCGCAGTTTCGGCGGCCTTGGTCTTTTTCTCCACAGAGAGACCCTTCACAGGGTGAATCGTCATTTTCTTAAAAACATCATCCGGGCAATGAATCTCGAACTGGCCTTTGCGGTCTTCGTTCCCCGCCCAAACATCGATGACGGACGCCGGACAGACAACAAGAATCTTCTTGAAAATATCAGGATAATTGGCGATCAGGTCAACGGCACACTTACTCTTGCCACAACCCATGTCGAGGGCAAGCATTGCGCCTCCGCCAAACGGAGACGGCGTGTCGAGGCCAAACAATTCTTTGACCATGTTGAAGCTGACGATTTGATGTTTCCATGGGGGAGTCTTTGTGACGGGAGTAACGAGAGTGGCGTTTTGATCCTTGGTTCTTTGTGCGTGATAGAGACGATCCGATACTTCCTGGAGTCTCAGGCGGTCTTCCGCCGTGATCTCTTTTAAAAACGTCTGGCAAATGCACGCCGCTGTCGCAGGCGTCAGGAGATATTCCCATGCCTTGTCTCTGGGAATCCAGCGCCCGCCTGGGATAGACTGACATTTGTCACGATGATCATAATGAACGCGGATGCGGACGATGCCCGCATCCGCGAAGTCGAACGTAACCATTGGCTGCCTCCAACGATAACATGATATTTAGAATTGTCAAATATTATTTACTATCAGTATGCTAAGATTAACTCTCTGAATTCCCGTATTCTTGAATTAATCATAAATTTATTTACGCATTGAAGAAATTTACCTGATCCAGTCCGGATGCAACTTCAAAGACAGCCGTAACAAAATCTGGTGTGTGCCCGTGCTCAAGGTTCAGTTCATTTGTGTATTCGATCGCAAGATCCAAATCATGCCCGCAATAAAAATCCACCGGGTGCGTTCCGCCGACTCCCGGCCACATGGTTGACAGCCGATAGCCCCTCCGCGGATCGTATAATTCCGGCAAAATAATATATAGACATTCTGCTTCCGTACCGGACATTCAAAGTGCGTCCTCCTTTCGTTTTCTATATCACAAAATAGCTGTAAACATGGACAAACTCGAGTTCTTTTCCGCATTCCGGACATTTCATGGTTATTTCTCCTTAAGAAGCACGGTTTCTCCGAACGGAGCCTTCGAGGCATAACATTCATCTTCATACTGCGCCCATAGAACCGGATACGTCGGTTCCTCCTTCGGAAAATCATTGCAGCACATATCCGTGAGATAAATCAGGCAAACCGGAGTAACCTGGTTGTCTTTCACCCATTTAAACGGCGGCCTGAAATCAGTCCCGCCCCATCCGCACGGCTCGAATTTAATCGGCAAATCATCCGATGTGACAAACTGATGCTTATGGATGCGTGTGTCACAATACAAGATATCGCAGGATGTCTTGTAATCTTCCATGATGCTGGTCAACTCCGATGCGAACTGGGTCAGCATTTCTTCATCAACACTACCCGATGTATCGACCGCGATAACAATATGCCCGATTTCCTCGGAATGCAGAGACGGCAGATAAAAACCGGACTGAAGATATCGACGGTTTGGCCGCAACCATGAATAATCGCCTTTCATGGCTTGATCGACAAAACGGCGAAGCACTTCTTTCCAGTTGGTCAGCGGTTCAAGAATCTTACCGACAACCCTGTCAAGCCCTCCTGGCATATTCCCGGCTTCCTTGGCGGCTATTGCGGCCTGCGCAACAGCTATTTTCCAGTCCTGTTCAAAAGCCGCCTGTTCAGCGGGACTGGCAAATTTTGCCTCGCGAATGGCACCACAGCCGCCGGGATCTTCATCTTCATATTTATCTTCATCTTTGTCTTCTGGCGGCTGGTCTTCCGGCTGCTCTCCCTGATCGTCCTGGCCTGAATCCTGGTCCGGGTCCCGACCTCCGCTGCCATTGGATGAACATGGGCCACTGGGGTCCTTCGGGAGCTGAGACTCCAGCAGTGAATAAACGTGCTCAACAGACATGCCGTTATAAGCATCATTGAGGAGCGGATTACCGGGAAGAACAAAATTATTCTCAAGAATGATTTTATTCACGACGTAGTCAGCCGCCCTATTGTATTGTCCGCGATTCCGCTTCTTCATTCGCGTAGCATGCTGGAGAGCAACATGCATGACTTCGTGTGCTATGACGCCCTTGGTTTGCTCAAGCGTTAATTGATTGACGTAGGCCGGGTTGTATCCAATTGATCGGCCGTCCGTCCACATGGTTTTGCACGTCGGGTCCTGCTTGGCATTGAGGCGAAGCGCCAGGCTGCCAAAAAACTGCTTGTCCAGAATCAATCCCGCCCGAGCCTTGATAAATTTATGACGAGCGGCATCCAAATCATTGCTTGGTGTCATGGCGTAGCATCCTTTCCCATATAGCCGGACATCGCCGTAAGCAGCGCGCCGGAATCAGCGGCAACCTGACTACGTTTGATTTTATCCTCGCGGAGCTCCTGCGGCGTGCAGGCGCACAACTTGTTTTCGATCTGTTGCCTCATATATTCAAGCTGCGGGTCATTGGCGACATTGAGTCTCGGCAGCAGTGTGCACAGATCTGCGATGTTCTGGACCAGAGAATCTCGAAAGACGCCGCTTTCGTCCGAGAGGCGCTCGAACATATTAGAGACCAACGTATGCAACCTTTTCCACAGGTCGCTCATGGCTGCGGTCGTCGCCTTCTGGTTGCGCGCCTCGATTTCCTGCTTAATGGTTTCAACATCTTCGTTTTGCAACATCACCCGGAAATCATTGGAGTCAGGCACCGGGTAAACGTCAATAGTTGTCTGGTACATATTGATCAGATCAGCGGATGTCGGATAATCGTCTGCCTTGAACATCGCGCCAAGCCGTTTCTGGGCTTCCTGAACATAGTTGGGGTATTTCTGGATAAAATCATTGACGGCGTTGTCCACTTCAGCGCGAAGCGTCCGGACTTCCTGTGAGAAATTCATATAATTCGCCGCCGGCAACAAGCGCGAAGTGTCATCGCCCCACGGCAGCGTGTTCTCGTAATAATAGCTGCGAAGCGCGCTGACCGCCGATTTTACCGCCTTCAGGGCATTTTTGGGCAGGAGCATCTTGTTGTAACGGCCCACATCAGGATTGACACCAAATTGAACGGCGACATCTTTGGTGATAGTCCTGTCGATGACATTTGCCGTCCACTGCCGAACCGTTAATTTCACCAGCATTGCTTTTTGGGATATGGCGCTTATAGCCATGACACACCTCCTACATCATGATGTCGCTGTGGTCACACATCCACTGAACGCATGGACGCGTGGTCGCGATCTTCTTGTTAATATTCTGGGAATCCGTCATCAGCAGCACGGAAAATTCTTCAGGCAGACGGTTGGCATATGTTACCAGCTGCTCGACATTTTGTTCCGATGCCCGCTTAGCCAATGCGCCACAGAGGGCGTACAGAGTCGCGGCGTCAGTCGGAACGTCTGCTTCGCTGGGTCTCAACAGCACCATATTCGGATTCGGCAGATTGCGGCAAATCTCCAGATAGGCGATAAGCTCAACAGCGAACCCCTCTCCGGCAGTCCCCGTGAACGTCTCGAATTCAATTTCAGGCGGCAAGCCGAGGTTCATCCAACGACCGATATTTGAAACGGTCCTGGGGCACGGAAAGTTTTTGATCTCGTTGCTCGGCGTGAAGTCGTGAAGCAGGTTTGGCCGAAAACGAATGAAATTGATCAGATCGATGGGCATGTTGTGAGACAGCGCCCATTTGCACCAATCATCGACATCCGGGGTCAGCTCAACAATACTGGCCCATCTGGACTTCACAGCCTCCAGGATGCCTGTCACGCCGGAACGGTCGGAGTGGCGGTTGGTGGCCGAGATGAACGAAACGTGCGGACTGACGCAAAACCCATTGATCCGTCTGGCCAGCGTCAACTGCATGCTTGCGGCCTGAACAGACTGGGGGGCCTGGCCAAGGTCATCCATGAAATAGACCAGAGGCTCCGTGGCATCGATGAGTTTTTGCAACGATCCGAACGGCAGGAAATGAGCTTTTCCGTTCTCGGCATACGGCAGACCTTTGTAATCGGTCGGGTCAGAAACAACCGGATGGTCGATAATCAGATCGCACTCCAATGACTCGCATGCTTCTTTCACGATATCGGATTTTCCGACGCCTGGGGCGCCCTTGATCATGACCGGCAACTTTGCCGGCACACACACTTTCAACAACTTCTGAAGCTCGCTTGGTTTCACTGTATCCTCCTTGTAATCAAAATTTGAATCATGAAATAACAGAATAAAATCAATAATGGCGGCGGGGTCGGAGCAGATTGGCGAGGCCGTTATCCAATCTACCCCTTCCTGATTACAGGAGACCCTGCCGTCAGGCTTTTTACGCCGGAAGCCGAAAACCGGTTGAGCTAATTCAGCAAATCAAATGGATCGATATATTCATCGCTGAGCCACTCGGTTCGTAGGGCACCGTAGCGCTTTCTGATAAAATTGAGGATTGGATTCCAGTCGGCGAAGTGCCACACATAGGCCGAATACCAAATGGCGTTATCGACAACCCGCATTAACTCGATCTCGTTTTTGTCGCCGAAATCCAGCAACCCGGCCAATGCATTATCGGGGTCGTTGCCATAAGCGATCTCGAATTCACCGGTATTGAAATTCTTGTATTGAACGGTTCTTAGGTAGTTGCCGACTTCAGGGAATTTCTTGTCAATTTGATCCCAGAGCTTGTCACGGTTCTCGGTTTCTTGCCTTTTCTGCCAGAAATCATATGCCTTGAAACCCTGCTTGAAAAACTTCTGGATTTTGGGGAACGCTTTTTGTGCGTCTTGGGGAGTGTCAAAGAAAATCTTGGTGTAATACCTTGCTTCACCCATGGCTGCCTCCATAGTGCATTTATTTGATGCCGCTGCAACAGCATAGTGATGTTATGATTCTTTTATTCTTATTTCCTCGACGATGTCTTCAAAGACCGCCGGTAAATGATTGTTCATGTATGTCAATAATGGCCGCATAACCTCCTGCATCTGAGGATGCGCTGCCTTGGATGCCCTGAGCCTTAACACATGCCGCCATTCGCGAAGATTCGCCGTCATGACGAGTTCCGTCTTCAGACTGTTCGGAAGCACGGCCCGAGCTTGCTGCGGCGACCAGTTATAAAACGCGATAAGCCGATGGTAGGATTTTGCCGCCTCAGCCATCGCCATGAGCCATTCATTATTAAAAGACATGATATGTTCATCATACATTCCCGCCTGAACATACACCCACGGCGGCTTAATAAAAGTCAGCCCGCGTTTGTTATAATCCACGTAGCGCGTGGACTCCTGGCTGAAGGCGCATAGCCGATGCCTGACAAGCTCGTGGCTGACACCGCGGTCCACAATGAACCGTACGGAAAGATTTTCATGCTCAAGGACGCTCTCGTGGCCGGATTTAATTAACCGTCGAATGAATTGATCCGCTGAATCATCGGTGATCTTGTCTTCCGATTTGTAGCATGTCCGCCCTGCCTCCTCGATGCGCCGCAACGTAGATGAGCGGATACCTGTGTCGATTACATAAAACGATGGCTCAATAATCAGCATGCTGCCTCCCTCGATTTAGTGGGCATTAGACCGACGTCCTGCAAGACGCCGGTCTAACCCATCATACAATTTGACCCTCTTAGGTCATCCACTTAAAACACTTACGTGTTTTACCTGATTTTGTTATCCGGATTCAGGCAACCGGGAATTATCATGCCACAATCGCCGCAATCTCATCCGGTACCATGCCGGTCAAATCCTGCTCGGCCATCATATCAACGATAGTCGTTTTCTTCATGCCCAGCAGCTCATCTTCGGAGTGCGTCTTGATGATTCCGAACTTATTCGACAATTCAATCAACTGCGCTTTGGTCTTCTTGCTGAGATATTCTTTGTCCATGACGAAATCGCGCTCAATCCGGGTGTCCAATTGCTCGGCGATGGTCGCTCGTTTCTTCAAATCAAACCCTGCATTGCCGAACAGTAACAGGCTGGACATCTTGTGGTAAAATTCATCGATGGCTTCATTCTCGGCTGTGAAGATAGAGTTTTTGAACTCCTGGAACGCAGCTTCGTTCTCCGGCGTGTAATGCTCGAGGCCCAGCGCCTTGCGCGACTCAGCCGCGTACGCATTGACCAGTGCAAAACATACAATCCGGTTGACTCTCGGGTCATCGGCAGCCACCTGGTCGAGCTTCTCGGAGACAAACTTCATATAGAACTGTTCAGCGAATTCTTTGCCGAGCTTCTCCGTGCGGGCTTCCTGTTTTTCCGCGGGCGTTAACGGCGCCTGCGTGCTGGACGAGAACTGATTATAAATCTGTGCGTGACAATAGCGATTGCCCTTGCAGGCTTTCTCGTAATACGGCGTCCCGTCAATCATGATCTGTGTGACAAAGTGCTCACAGGCGACGCACTTCGCGTCAGGCGTCCCGTGAATGCCAATTGTCTCACCCCATTTATTGCTCAGCACGACGCCGTTAGTACCGTTTGCTTGAACAGCAGGGATGTTCTTCCAGTTTTCTTTAATAGCGGCTTCCTGCTTTTCGTAATAGCATTTCGGATTCGTGCAGGTGATTTTATCCATCTTGAAGTCATTGCCGAATAATGCCCGCTGAATCTTGGTGGAGAACTGGCACTTTCCACAGGGCTTGGTGTCGAACAAAGCCTTGCTGATAAGCGCCGTGCTTCTGTCAATCTGTTGCTTGAGATCAGATATTGACCAGTGGCAGGACATTACCGATGCGGCCATTTCCTCGGCCTGCTCGGGTTCCAGCCGAAGCAACTGCTCCAGATGCCCGTAGGCGAGCTTGTTGTTTTCCCACGCCTTGAGAATAGACTCCGGCAGCTCCATGATCTTTGCGCGCCGACGGATGTAGCCGATGTTCAGGCCGGTCTTGCTGGACAGGTCTTCGAGCGCCTTCGGATCGGCGATTTTGTCCATGTATTCCTTGAATGATTTGGCCTGCTCATAGTCGCTCAGGTCTTTGCGCATGAGATTCTCAATAAACATCGCATGGATCGTCTGTGTATCGTCAATTTCCTGAACAACCACCGGAATCTGGTAATTCTTCGGCAACTTTTTCTCGGAGATGGCCTGTTTGATGGCCGTGAGGCGACGCTCCCCGGCGATCAGCTCATACTTGTTGTTCTTGGATGACCGGACAATCAACGGCTGGATCAGACCGTGATTTACGATAGACTCTGTCAACGAGTCAATGTCGCCCATGTCTTTTCTCGGATTCAATACATTCTCGATGATACTGCCCGCTGTGGTCTGTAAATACGTTTGTTCGTTCATGAGAGCTCCTCCTGTGAAAATTCAAAAAATAACAGCAAACCGCGCCGCTTGCAGATTGAAAAGACCGTGCTTTTCTTATTGCCCGCTCGGTAACATTAAAGCGCCCACAAATAGGAAATAGATTGCTTTCGTCTTGCCCCCTGTAAAGTTTATTTATCGCCTTAATGTTTTCAATGCCGTTCAAATCGTCGCAAAGCTCCGCTATTTTTTCAGCCGTCAATATTTCTTTCATACATTTTTCGATTCCCTTCTGGCCGGTGGCCGGTTTCACCCTTTAATTTTCGTTATCAATGTTCTGGTATGCGTAGTCAATCGCTCTTTTTCCAAAGCCAAGAGCTGTTAATTCTTTCCGCAATTCGGCAAGCTGTTCCTGCTCAATTTCTGCAATATACGATTTGTCACTGTCGGATTCAATTCCCCATAAACCGCCGGATCGTATAGTCTGGATAGTTCCGTTTTCTGTCACAATTTTAGCCTTTGCAATGATGCCAATAAAACACCAGTTTCCGTTGTTGAGTGATTCCATGCGGTCAAAATCTTGTTTCCCGTATTTCTGATAGTTTTCGCTCCCCGGCTTTTCCCCTCCGGCATAAGGCAAAAAATAATTAAATTCTCTTCTGGTATGCGGACATTCATGCAATTCTAATCCGGCAAGCTCTTTTTTCAATTTTTCGATTTGTTCAGAAATTTCCAGAGTTTCGTCCTCATTTTCAAGATCATAAATTTCATCCTCAATTTCTTCAGCGCGTTCATTCGGTTTTTCCGCAATGGCGATAAATTCTCCGCAATGCGAACAAATTGACCAGGCGGTTTTTTTGTTGGTATATTCCCCGATGAAACTTGTATCAGGATATTCGTCAACGGCATGTTCGATTTTTACGCTTTCAATTTTATTCTTTTTCATAAAATCCTCATCTTTCCCGCGACTTTTAAAACCTGCGTCCGGTTTGATTTAAGCAATTCAAGCAAATTAAAGCGAGCTATTCACGATTTCAGAAATAATTTGATCCAGCAAAAGAGAATATTCATAGCCGTAGGGAATTAATTAAATAAGATGCAACGCACCAGGTCGCCTGCATCTTCACCGTATTTGCTCTGGAGATAAATAGTCACCGGAATGTCATCAGGCGTCTTGATATACCTGGCGAATCTTTCCAGATCAAAGCCATCCAGCGGATCGACGAAATTTTCCAGCTTGGTCTTGAATGTTTCCTCGAATGCATTCTTGTATTGCATCGTTGTCATGTAATTCCGCATTAAAATATTGCCGCAAGTCATGATTGTCCTCCTCCTCTACTCCAGATCGGCTTCGATTAGCCTACACAGTGAGTCCAGGTTTTTTATCTTTTGTCTTTTGCGCCAATGCGAGGCTTTTGCCTCCATTTCATTTGCGCCCATTTTGTTT
>ERZ795044.1173-NODE-1173-length-23809-cov-4.999032_pt1 | contig 23809 bp, 22 predicted proteins | sample MGYA00375128_ERZ795044 | MGnify/ENA primary metagenome ERZ795044 (study PRJEB30173, sample SAMN05720213) | anaerobic digester metagenome | isolation source: active sludge of municipal wastewater-treating anaerobic digesters | place: USA | collected 2014-12-22 ... | reverse complement strand
AAAACCGAAAGGTTTTTGGATAACCGGAATCATATTAATCGATTAAACGATAAATCAATCCATAAACGATAATCACAGAAAAACCTGTCCACCACCAATTTTCCGGACCGGAAAAATAACCGGCGATATAAGCCAAAAGACAACAAATAGTCGCTAAAAAAGAAACTAAATGCTTTACTGTGTTGTCAGACATAAAAAAATTTATAAAGTTTTATCACTTTTGTTTGTTATAAATGTTCTATCGCGCTTCGCGCTTGTTCTAAAAACACCTAAAACATTTAGAACAATTAGAACTTTTATACTTCAATATTATACCATAATTTAATCTAAAACAAAAATCCCCCGAAATTTCGGAGGATTTTTTGAATTTTTATTTTTACCAAAGTTTTTTTGTTCTTTGCCAATTTTCCGTAACTGCCAAAAGCGGTGAAGCGATGAAGATAGAAGAAAAAGCCCCTACTCCGACACCGATAATCAAAGCTAAGACAAAATTACTGATTGTAGCTCCGCCAAAAAAGTAAAGCGCAAACAAAGTAAACAAAGTTGTTGCTGTAGTATTGATAGAACGGAAAAAAGATTGATTCAAACCGTCGTTAACCACCTCGGCAAAAGCGCGATTTCCACGATTAATCAAATTTTCTCTGATACGATCATAAACTACTATGGTATCGTTGATAGAATAACCAAGTACGGTCAAAAGCGCCACCACAAAAGCCGTGTCCACTTCCACGCCTTTAAATTTTCCCAAAACCGCAAAAACACCCATTACCAAAAGGATATTGTGAAAAACAGCCACTAATGCCAAGACGCCATATTTCCAGCTTTTAACCGGTTGAGAAACTTTGCGAAAAGCGTAAGCTACGTACAAAATAATAGCTAAACTTACAAAAATAATAGATAAAATAGCACGTTCTCGCAATTGTTTACTGATGGAAGCACCGATAGTTTCAAAACGATTTTCTATCAAATCAGAATCTTCGCTAACGGTTTTAATTTTTGCCAAAATTTCTTGATGTTTTTCTTCATCCAAAAAAGAAGTGCGGATAATCAAACTGTTGCCTTCCACTTTTTGCACCATGGTATTTTTGATCCCCGATTCTTCAAAAATCTTAACCACTGCTTCAGCGGCCGGTCTTTCTTTGTTAAATTCAATTTCCAACAAAGAACCGCCGGTAAAATCAATCCCCGGTTTTAAACCCCAGGCAAAAATCAAAATCAAAGATAACACCGAAACCACCAAGCCCATGCTCAGCCAAATTTTGGAATATTTTACAATTGGTATATTCATAGAATTATTATTTAATTTCGTTGTTAGATTTTTCTTCATTGCTTTTGCCGGCACCCAAGAAAAGAATATTGCCTTCTGGTTTAAACCAAGCAAAAGAAAAACGGCATAATATCCTGGTAACTGTTATAGCGGTAAACATGGAAGCAATAACACCGATAGCCAAAGTCACAGCAAAACCTTGCACAAAACCGGTACCAAGCCAAATCAAGAAAACACAACTGATGAGAGTGGTAATATTACTGTCACGGATAGAGCTCCAAGCGCGAACAAACGCTTCTTCTACGGCTGTGGCTAAAGTTTTTTTGTTTTTTAATTCTTCCTTGAGACGTTCAAAAACCAAAACATTTGCATCAACCGCCATACCGACTGAGAGGATAAAACCGGCAATACCAGATAACGTCAAAGTAACACCCAATAATTTGAAAATTGCCAAAGTAAGGGAAGCGTAAACAATCAAAGAAATAACTGAAACCATACCCGGCCAACGATAATACAAAATCATGAATAAAATCACCAAGATCAAACCGAAAATCCCGGCTTTGAAGCTGGAAGCAAGCGAATCAGCACCCAAAGTAGCATCCACTTTTTGTTGAGAAATAAGTTCAATAGGCACAGGTAGTGCGCCGGAATTTAATCTTTGCGCCAACAACCTGGCTTCTTCCCAAGTAAATTCTCCGGAAATCACAGCATTACCATCGCGAATCGGCTCATTTACTGTCGGCACACTGATAGGTTGCCCGTCTAGGAAAATAGCCACCGGTTTACCGACGTTACGACTGGTCACATCTCCAAAAATCTTGGCTCCGTCAGTGTCAAATTGCAGACTAACTTGAACTTGGCCGGTGCGAGAATCAGAAACAACTTCGGCTCTTTTGAGTTGTTTTCCGGAAAGTCCGGAATCTACCCATTCTTCGGCCGGCGGTACAAAATCGGTTTCATTTTTTGTTTTAACAAAAATTCTAGCCACTTCATATTCCTTAGTCACCCTCTCGTCTTTTTTGTATATAAGATGAAAACCAAAAGGTGTTTCTACGATTTCCGAAATTTGACCTTTGGCGGTAGCAAAAGCCGCATCTTCAAATTCCGGCACCATATCGCCTTTTTCAAACCAACCCAAATCACCGCCTCTTTCATAAGCGCCCGGTTCAGTGGAATATTGTTTTACCAAATCGGCAAAATTATTGGCCGTGGCTTGTTTTTTCAAATCTTCAATTTTTGCTTTAGCTTCGTTTTTATTTTTATACAAAGCACTATCGCATCTTTCCGCGCCTTTATAGCAGATGAGTAAATGAGCTGCGTCAACTTGAGTTTGCCCTTCTTTTTCGGAAATTCTCTTGAGAATACTCAAACCATCATCTGTTTTGATCGCGGTTTTACTGGTTTCACCGTTTTTGTGAGTTTGCGCCCATTCATATATTTCCGGATATTGCATCTCGGTGATAAAACCCATATTACCGTTATTACTTTTGGAAATCAAATCTTCACTATATCTGTTTACTGCGTCGGTAAAATTTATTCTGCGTAAATCAACGTAAACTTGATTAATCTTTTTTTCAGCCGCTTTATTGTATTCATTCATTTCTTTGGTTTCTTCCGCAGTCATTTCTCTACTACCTTGAGTATTTTGTTCTTTAAAAGCCAAGACCGGAGTTTCACCAATCATCCCGATAGCCTCATTCACATCAGTCACCCCTGGCAACTCTACGATAACTCTGTAATCACTGCCAACTTTGGTAGTTTGAACCAAAGGTTCAGCCACACCCAAACCGCCGCGAACGCGTCTTTCAATAACATCCCTAACACCCTCAACAGCTTCAGCTCTATCCGCTTCCGGGATACTTATCGTATCAGCTTGATAAATCAAATGGGCTCCGCCTTGTAAATCCAACCCCAGATTAAAACCATTATCCGGCAACAGCGGAACACCGATACCGAGTTTTTCATTAATAAATTTAAAACTGCTATTGACCGCGCTTGGATAAACAATAACCAAACACAACAATAACAAAGCAAACGAACCGGCCACCCTCCATCTGATTTGGGTTCGCGTAAACTTTTTTGGTGCAAGATTGCTAGCCATAAGTTAAATAGTTAAATAAATACTATAGTTAAATTTAGCCAAATTTTACCCTTTTTTTTCTATTTTGGCAAGCGATTAGTCCACATATTATTTTTATCCGAATAAGCTTAAATTTGACTTTTTTTTGATTCTATTTTTTTAAAAATCAATTTAGCTAACATTAGCCAAAACAAACACTTCAGCCTATAGGTTGAAGTGTTTGTTTTAACCAAAATTTGAATTTTGCTTTTGTTCTTATTTTTAGCTGTTTTTTCTTTTATTATAAATTTGTATAATAATCAATTTCTTCTTTTGATATCGGACCTAAACGTTTTAAACAATCACTACCTGCGGTATCCTGCCATATTTTGTTTTCACCCAAAACTTCAACTGTTTGTTTATTTTTAATATTAATTTGACAATTATCGTAATCTTTTTTGTAAATAATATTTTGAGACATTTTATTTTTGAAATATAAACAAATGTTCGTGCATTATGAGTAAAAAATTCAATTCTTTTGATTTATTTACCCAAAAACCTGTTGCTTTACAATTGTGTTGTTTTTTAATTATATCTTCTTTTAATTTAAAACCTGTTTTAATAAATTCATCCATTACACGAAAAGCAAGTGGTTGGTACATTTTATTTCTACGAGTATCCCCTATCAAAATCGCACAAAATTTTCCCGGTTTTAAAACCCTAAAAAGCTCTTTTGCAACTAAACCAGCCTGTTTTACAAATTCGTCTATATCATGAATATTTGATAAATCTTCTTTTATTTTTCCATCACTATATTTGATAATATCCGCATAAGGCGGATGAGTAAGAATAAAATCAATTTCATTATTTTTTATAAAATCCATTTTTCTAGCATCGCATTTTATCACTCTTTGTTTTGCTTTATTATTTACTTCAAATTTTAATGATTCAATTGTTCTTTTTATAGCCTGCTCGTTTATATCTACACAAGTAATATGACGATTCAAAATCTTTGCTTCAATAGCTGCTGTTCCTCCTCCGATCATGCAATCTAGTAAATGGTCTTTTTCTTTTGAATATCTCAAAATTAAATTACGCACCACTTCTGGTGCCCAATTTCCACGCCAATCTGATTTGTGTGTCGCCCAACTACCACGACGAGGAAAAGACCAAACAGTGGTACATTCTAAATCAAATTCGTCTGGATGTAATTTTATTTGATTATTTTTCATTTTTAACACTACTTAAATCTAATTCTGGAACAACATTTTTATTTGTATAATTCTTTTTAAAATAAAACGCTCGTCTTCTGACTTTTGTTAAACCACCCTTACCATCTGGAGCGTCTGTTAAATCTTTATTATTTTTACCTTTCGTTTTAGGTTCAATATAAGTTCCCATCGAACAAGATAATTTATCACCTTTACCTTGCACAATATAAGACTGGATCAATTCCCAATCTTGTTTAAATATCTTCTGTTTTTCTTCATCAGGTACATCTATAAACCAATCTAACAAAATATACTTATCTTGGGATTCATTTTTCTTTGTTTCAATATTTTTTGGTACACCATAAACTATCCAAAAAATAGTTTCTATTTTGTCTCTAATTTTGGCGTTTTCCCAAGTTTCTTTTGCAACATCTACAAAATTAATCATTTTAATTTGAGTCGGCTCTTTAACTTTTAAATTTTTTAATTGAAGCGGTAAAACTTTTATTTCTACTTTTAAATCTGCCAGATCAGCGAGCGGCGATCCATTATTTTCTAAACCAAGCAAATTTTCAACAATTAAACCGGAAGCACCCTTTTTAAAATGTTCGTGATTATGCCCAACTATATTTTTATAAATTTCTCCAATGGTTTTTCCTTTATTGGCCTCAATAATATCAATATATTTTTGAAGTGCTTTTAGTTTTTTACTTGATAACATAAATTTACTTATTTTTCCAAAATATCTAATAAAATATCAAATAAAGACGCCGCCATTTCTTTTCCTCTCTGACATACTGCATCTCCGGGGTTTTCAGAATTAAACAATACTCTATATTTTTCTAATAGTCTGTGTTTGTTTTTATAGACATCTTTTAAATATACTTTTATTTTCCCATTAAAGCTTTTATTTTCGGCCTTATCACTTCTTAATAAAGTAAGATTGCCAAATTTATATCTATCATAATTTTCTACCTGTTTAATATATTTTTTCGATATATTTTTCCATTCTTTTAAACCATCTTTTTTTCCTTTTGGAATAATATGCTCTATGGTTAAATCTTCAACCACAAATCTTTTTCCATCTTCTAAATAAACGGCCAATAATTGTGATACAAAATTTCTATCATTGCATGAATTTATCTTTTTATCTTCCTCTCCGGTAATTTTAATTCTATTATTAATATTTACTATAAACTTTTCTTTATTCTGACCGTACAAAATTTCTACTAATCTATCAAAAAAAACTTTTCTGTCTTTCTCTTTAAATCCACTATGGGACAGGGCAGCATAAAGTCTTTCATATAAAGACGGTTTAATATCCAAATATTTTGCAAGTATAGAAAATGCCCAAACCCTCTTTAAATCATGCAAAAATTTACTCTCGGACGTTCCTTTGGGTTTAACATAATCAAAATTTGTTTTAGCGTGTTTAATTAAAGCAAGCAAAACTGAATAAACTTGATCTAAATCAGCTTTAGAGAGATTTAAAATGATTCTTTCGATTGGCCCCCACTCCTTTAGGGCTACCCCTTTAGCAATGTCTTTTTTTAAAATATTGGCAGTTCTAATTTTCAAATATAAATCTGAATCATTTTTTAGCTGATTACTGAAATCTAAAATATTTTCCTTATTTTTAAGTAAATCTTTTTTTATTTCTTTGAATAAATTTTTATTTGAAATATACCCATATTTTAAAAAACCATAATGTCTTAAAAATTTATCAAACCAAACAATTTTCTTTGTTTCTTCAAAGTCTCTTTCCATTAATTCCCAAATATTTATTATTATATTTCTACTGGTATCGTCTTTTTTAATAGAGCCTAATAAGGCGTTCTTGGTTAATTGCACTGTGGATAAAATTTTTCCTTTAGAATTAAGCCCTTCAAAAAGTTGATTGACATTATAACCTTCGTCAAATTTTATTACCACAAAGACTGCGTTAATCACTTTCTCAAAAAACTCATCTACATCTTCTACCTTATTTAACTCTTTTTTGATAAAATTAAAATTTTTTAAAAACCTTTTCGAATTTTCATCCGGAAAATTTTCCTCAGATAAATCATCCTGAACAACAATAAAATTAAAGGCTGTGTTTAAATTCTCTCTAGTAAAACCCACTCTTAACATTTCTTTTTTTTTATTAAAAAACAAAACTTCTTCTAGTTTTTCCTTATTTTTTTTATTTAACCCTTTTAACTCCAGGGCCTTTAATATTAAAAAAGTAGTTGTAATCCTTTGTTGTCCATCAATGATTAAATCCGGAGAAACTGTCCCTTTCCCAGTTTGTATTATTATATTGCCTATATAATAATTTTTATCATATTCACTTATGGAGGACAATAAATCTTCTATGTGTTTTGATTCCCACGCATAATTTCTTTGGAATTCGGGCACTAATAATTTATTGGAAGAATATTCTTTTTCTTCAGTAAAAAAATTATAAATAGTAATTGAGGAAGCTCTTATTGTCATAATTAATAATTAATCACTAGAACCTCCTTTATTTTCCCTCTTCCAGCCGCGTTTGAATTTACATTTCTATTTGCTTCTATTTTATTAATTTTTACACCTTTAAACCCAGAATAAATTTTATTTATAAAAGGAGTGTCGGAATTTGAAAGCATTACAAAACAACCTCTTTTGTGTAATTCCAAAAAGGCATCTCGGAGTTCTAGCTGCTCTTTATCTAAAAATTCTTTTGAAGTATAAGAAGTAAACGAAGAAGTTTTATTTACCGGATAATAAGGAGGATCAAAATAAATAAAATCTCCTTTTTTTGCTCTTTTTAAAACATTTTTATAATCTTCATTATAAATTTTTACATTTTTTAGAGCTTTTGAAATTTTTCTCAAATTATCTTCGTCGCAAATTAACGGATTATTATATTTTCCAAATGGAACATTAAATTCACCTTTACTATTAACTCTATACAAACCATTAAAGCAAGTTCGGTTTAAATAGATAAATCTAGCCGCAATTTGAACATCTGAAAGCTCAGAGGATTTTTGACTTCTAATTTTCAAAAAAAAGTCTTTGCTATATTTATAAGTTTTTAATAATTTTATTAATTTTTCAACATCATTTTTAACGACTTTGTAAGTGATAATGAGATCGGTGTTTAAATCAGAAATAACCGCATTTTTTGGCAATAAATCAAGAAATACAGCCCCTCCACCAACAAAAGGTTCAAAATAGGCATGTTTTAAAGGATTAAAACCATCTGGTGGATATAAACCCAATTCTTTAAACTGTTTTAAAAGTTGGCGTTTACCACCAACCCATTTTACAAAAGGCTTCGGTCTTTCTTCAATTATTTTTGCTGAACTTTCTAACAAATTATTTTTATCAGCCAAAAAATATACTTTGTGAGCAAAGATTGAATTTATATCAAAATTTTTTTGAAGTTCTAAAATAGCCTCTTGAGCTGACATAGCTTATTTATTTAAGTCGTAGCTTTGCTTAATTAAAGTCATAATATAATCTAAATCTTTATCATTTTCAATTTTAATTTCATAATCACCATTACCCCAATGCCCAATCTGTTTTGGCTTAGCCAAATCGCGTGCCAAATTTTGAGGATCATTAAGTTTTCCACTTTCTACATTTAGAAAAATTTTTATGTCTTTACTTCGCACTTCAACATCAACAAAATTAGTTGCCAATTTATAAGCAATGTAAAGTTTTTTCGGTTCTTCTTTTACTTCTTCATCTATCGCAAGAATTTTTTCTCTTAAATTCAAAAACAAAGATTTAATGTCCTCGCTGGCTTTTTCTAAATGATGATCTACCAAATAGTTTTTTTGAATAATTTGTTTTTCTTTGTCCTGCTTATTTTTTTTGATAATACCGGTGGTAGACACTCTTACTTTTTGAAAATTTTCAGTTTCCAAATAAAGTATATTTTCATCATAAATTCTATAACGCCACAACTCAACATTAATAGGTAAAATATTTACCATGTCCAAGTCGAACTTATTATAATTTTCTGCAACACAAATAACTCGAGGGGAATCCCAATCAATCTCAATTTTTATGTCTTTATTTTGACACAACTTTTCAAAATCAGCTTTATGATCAAGAATCCAATAAAGATACGAGAGGCCTTGATTGATAACATTATCATTTTGTCCTTTTTTATATTCAATTATACAAGGCGATCCGTCTTTATCTATTCCAAGAGAATCAATGCGACCACCAAAACTAGTCGGATATTCGTGGGCTAAGAAAATAATATTTAACAATTCTTCCAAATTGTTTTCAAAAAGAAGCTGGATATTTTTTTCTAAATCTAAATCTTTAGCGATAATCTTTTTAACAGCCGAGCCATTAATTTTAAATAAAGCCATATAAAAAACAGTTAAAATCGTAAAATTATACTGTCTATATTTTACTCCATTTTCCTCCAAAATTCAAGCAAAAAACAATAAATCAGATTTTCGCTAAAATTAGCCAAAACAAACACTTCACCCTAGGGTGAAGTGTTTAGTATTTATCCATTTTTTAACGTTTCACACGCTGTGCGCAATATTTAGTTGAAAAATAAGGTGATTATCCAATTACACCCCACAGCACTTTTTAAATTTCTTCCCACTTCCGCACGGACACGGATCATTACGTCCGATTTCTTTAAATTGACTATTTTTTCTGACAACTGTTTGTTTTTCCCCGGCTTCTTTTTCCGCACCACTAAAAACCAAATTCTGTTGCATCAAACTCGGCGCCAATTCCATACCCAATGAAACTTTATAAATAGTATAAACCGTTTCTTTTTGAATAAAACTCAAAAGCTGGTTGAACATGTGATAAGTTTCTTTTTTGTATTCTACGAGCGGGTCGCGTTGACCATAACCGCGCAATCCTATCCCGGTGCGTAAATGATCTATTGCTACCAGATGATCAATCCATAAAGTATCCACCGCTCGCAACATTACTTGTTTTTCCACTTCCAAAAGAAATTCCGGTTCAATAATTTTTTTGGTCAAATATTCTTCATATTTTTCTTTAGCCAAGGAAACCAAAAAATCAACCAGCTCGCTTCTTTCTTCTATCTCATTTACTCCGGTTTTTTGCGGTTTGAAATTGAAAATTTTATTTTTTTCCTCATCGCTTAAAGGATAGATCGTGGTAACGGTTTCCATTATTTCTTTGAAATTCCAAGATTCTCTATTTTCATAATTGGTATGAAAAGAAACTACGTTTTCTATCTCTTGCTCCACCATTTCCAAAATTAGCTCTTTTAATGTTTTGAAATTTTCCTCGGTAACCTGTTCGCCTCTGATCTTGGCTTTTTGGAGTTCATATGATTTCAAAATTTGACGACGTTTACCGTAAACCACTTCGCGATGTTTGTTTAATACATCATCATATTCCAACAAATGTTTGCGCGAATCAAAATGGAAGCCTTCCACTTTACGTTGAGCGGATTCAATAATTTTACTGATAGTTTTATTTTCTATCGGCATGTCATCGGGTACTCGCAGAGTATGCATTACTGATCTTATTCTCTCGCCGGCAAAAATACGCATCAAATCATCATCTGTGCTCAGATAAAACTGCGACATACCCGGATCTCCTTGCCGACCAGCGCGACCGCGCAACTGATTGTCAATACGACGACTTTCATGACGCTCGGTACCGATAACAAACAAACCGCCAAGTTCTTTTACTTTTTCGGATTTTTCTTTATCCGGCGGATTACCGCCAAGGATGATATCCACCCCACGACCGGCCATGTTGGTAGCCAAAGTAACAGCTCCGGGAGCGCCGGCTTGAGCGACTATTTCCCCTTCTCGTTCATGATTCTTGGCGTTTAATATTTCATGACGCACCCCTTCCAGTTCTAAATACTGACTTAAAATTTCATTTTTATCTACCGAAATAGTACCTATAAGCACGGGTTGACCTTTCAATTGTAGAGCCTTGACTTCTTTGGCAATAGCTTTGAATTTTACATCTTCGTTTTTATAAATCCTATCAGGCAAATCTTTTCTTTGTCTTTGTTTGTTGGTCGGTATAGTCACCACTTCCAAATTATAAATTTTTCCAAATTCTTCAGCTTCGGTTACCGCAGTTCCGGTCATACCGGCCAATTTTTCATACATGCGAAAATAATTTTGAAAAGTCACAGTGGCCATAGTTTGACTTTCACGCTGTATTTCCACGCCTTCTTTGGCTTCTATAGCTTGGTGTAATCCTTCGCTATAACGACGACCGGGCATCTTGCGACCGGTAAACTCATCTACAATAACGACCTCACCGTTTTCCACCACATAATCTCTGTCGCGTTTAAATAAAGTTTCGGCTTTGAGCGCTTGTTCTATATGATGAACGGTTTGCATGCCGCCCTCCACATAAATATTTTCCACTCCCAAAAATTTTTCCATTTTACGAATACCGTTTTCCGTTAAAGTTGCGGAACGCATTTTTTCATCCACATTAAAATCTTCATTTTCTACTAATTGTCTGACCAAAGAAGCAAATTTGTAGTAAGTATCCGCGGCTTTTTGTACCGGAGCGGAAATAATAAGCGGGGTTCTGGCTTCATCTATCAAAATAGAGTCAACTTCGTCGACTATGGCGTAAAAAAGCGGTCGCTGTGACATCTCGGATAATGCCCCGACCATATTGTCACGCAGGTAATCAAAACCAAATTCATTGTTGGTGCCATAAATAATATCGCATTCATAAGCTTCTTTTCTTTTGCAAGAAACCAAATATTCGGTTTTTACTTTATAAACCGCCGTGTCTTCTTTATTACTGTTTCCGGTATCATTTTCTTTTATTTGTACTTCATGTTTATGAAATTTGAAAGAAACTAACATGTTTTGGATAACCCCGATACTTAACCCAAGCGCATCATAAATCTGACCCATCCAAACCGCGTCACGTTTGGCCAAATAATCGTTTACTGTAACTACATGCACTCCTTTACCGGCCAAAGCGTTCAAATAAACCGGCAAAGTAGCTACCAAAGTTTTTCCTTCCCCGGTGTGCATTTCGGAAATTTGTCCGCGATGAAGCACGATACCGCCGATAAGTTGAGTATCGTAATGTCGCATTCCGGTAAGACGCTTGGACATTTCACGTACTACCGCGAAAGCTTCGGGTAATAAATCATCAAGCGTTTCTCCGGATTTCAAACGACTTTTGAATTCGTCTGTTTTGGCGCGCAAACCTTCTAAAGTGAGATTTTGCATTTCACCTTCCAAAGAATTTATCTTGTCCACTATCGGCATTATCTCTTGGATTATTTTAGCGTTCGGATCTCCAAAAATCTTCGTTAAAAATGACATAATTTATCTATTAAATTACAAAAATCAGACCCTTCACAGGGCCTGATTATTTTATCAAACATTAAAGCAAAAATCAACCCCGACGCTGAGCGCGGGCATTGCCACGATCAGTATAACCTAGGCTTAGCTAAAATGAATTCACTTTAAGACTGCTTTTATCAATCCCAAAAAGAGAGGGTGCGGGTGAAGAGGGCGGCTCTTCAATTCAGGATGAAATTGAGTGCCGATAAAAAAAGGATGATTTTTGAGCTCCAAGATTTCTACCAAATCGCTCCCTCTGTTAACCCCGACAACTTTAAATCCGGCCTCATCTATTTTTTGACGATAGTCATTATTAAATTCATAACGGTGGCGATGGCGTTCGGAAATATTTTTTTGACCATAAAGTTTTTTTGTCAAACTTCCATCTTTCAATTCACAATCATAAGATCCTAAACGCATCGTTCCGCCGTAACGATTGTTTTTTACATTCATTTTTTGATTTGGGTTGATACCGATAATCAGATTTGTTGATTTGGGATTACGCTCCATAGTATCAGCATCTTTGAGATTCAATACATTTCTGGCAAATTCAACCGCCGCCAATTGCATCCCGTAACAAAGTCCGAGATACGGAATTTTTTTCTCACGCGCGTATTGTATAACCTTGATAATCCCCTCCACTCCGCGCGTTCCAAAACCGCCGGGCACTATAATCGCATCGTATTTTTTCAATTCTGCCAATTTTTTCGGATCCTTTTCGTATACTTCCGAATCAAGCCATGTCATTTTCGGATTTGCGCCATAAAACCAAGAAGCATGTTTTACCGCTTCAATAACGGAAATATAAGAATCAGAGAGTGTAAAATTGCCGGTAGTAAAATACTTACCCACCACCGCCACTTTTACTTCTTTTTTCGCTTTATTCATCCCGGAAACAAATTTTTTCCAAGCTGTATCTTTTTTTGTTCCCAATTTAATTTTTAATTTTTTACCAATTATTTTTCCCAAATTATAATTTTCAAAATTATTTGGAATTTCATAAATATTACGCACATCCGGAGCCGGGATAATATCTTCTTTACTTCGCAAAGAACAGAAAAAAGCCAATTTTTCACGGCGTACATCATCAAGTAATTCTTTACCGCGAGCAATGATGATATCCGCTTGTAAACCGCTGTTATTAAGCATCCTGGCCGCATGCTGAGTAGGCTTGGTTTTCATCTCTCCCAAATGTCCCGGAACCGGCAAATAACTCACCAAGACCATCAAAACATCCTCGGGTTTTTGCAGTTTCAAGCTACGCACAGCTTCTAAAAATAAAATATTTTCATATTCTCCAACCGTTCCGCCTATTTCCACTATCACCACTTGAGCTTTGGTATCCTTAACAGCTTTATCAATACGACCCAATACTTCAAGTGGAATATGAGGGACCACCTGTACGCACTTGCCTTTGAATTGCATCGTTCTTTCTTTTTCTATTATTCCTTGGTAAACCCGACCGGTGGTCATATAATTGGTAGAGAGGATATCAGTGTTGAGAAATCTCTCGTAATTACCAATATCTTGATCGGTTTCATCACCGTCATCAGTGACAAAAACTTCACCGTGCTCAACAGGATTCATCGTACCAGCATCGACATTAATATAGGGATCTATTTTAATTGCGGAAACTCTCAAACCATAATTACTCAAAATCCTACCGATGGAAGCAACGGTAATTCCTTTACCAACTCCGCTCATAACTCCGCCTACCACAAAAATATATTTGGTTTTTCCCATATATTTCTAAAAGAAAGATGTTTAAAAAAATTATTTTTTATTTTTTGATTCTTTGTCTTCCGCCCTGACATTAATTATCAAATTTATCGTAGCTTCCAAACCGTGCCGCATTTTGACTTTGATTTTATATTCTCCGGCTTCTTTTAACGGCTCGCTAATAATCATATTTTTATTCACAGGAAAACCGTAAGTTTTCAAAGCCTCGGCAATACGCATCGGGGTTATCGCCGCATACAAAATATCTTCTTCATTGGCTCTATCCTCTATTATCAAAGTGTATCCATCCAGACGATCGGCCAAAGACTGTATTTCTTTGAGCTCTTTTTCAGCATCTTTGGCTCTTTTCTTTTCTTTATCTTTTAATTCTTTAACTTTGGCGTTTGAAGCTTGAACCGCCAAATGTTTGGGGAAAAGAAAATTAAAAGCATAACCGTCGGAAACCTCTTTAATATCGTCGATATCCCCTAACCCCGGAACTTTATCAAGTAAAATGACTTTCATATGTTTCTTGCTTATTTTGTTAATTTCTTATAATATAGTACTACAAAAGCGATTTATTGAAAAGTATTATTCAAAATAACCGTTTTCCTTAAGAAAAACAACTAATTACTCTTTCCTAGTCACTTAATTATAAATTATAAATTATAAATTTTTAATCAATATTTAATAATTAATTATTTATAATTGCTTTATAATTTAAAATTTAAAATTAATAAACTATGCCTTCAAAAACTAAACCCTTAACAGAAGAAGTAACTCCTTCTTTCAAATCCGGTCTCATCACTCTCATCGGTCGTTCCAATGTCGGTAAGTCTACTCTTTTGAATACTCTCATCGGACAAAAAGTAGCCATCGTCACTCACAAACCCCAAACTACCAGAAATGTTATCCACGGGGTTTTAAATACTCCGCAAGGTCAAGCGGTGTTTATTGACACACCGGGTATATTCAAAGAAAAGAAAAATCCATTATCGGGAAAAATGATTGAAAGAGTGGAAGAATCTTTGCACGATGTTAACTTGATAATTTATGTGGTTGATCCCGTTAAATCTATCGGCGCAGAAGAAAGATTCAACCTTTCTCTTTTGCGCAAAACCAAAATACCAAAAATTTTAGTTATCAATAAATGCGATTTGCCGGAAAAAGAAAAAGAATTTATCGATGATTATAAAGCGCTTGGCGATCAGTTTGAAAGCGTGTTTGAACTATCAGCTTTGAAAGATCGTCATGTGGAACCTTTGCGACAAAAAGTTTTTGAATTTTTACCCGAAGGAGTTCCTTATTACCCGCCGGACCAAATCAGCAACACCAGTGAAGAATTTTGGATTGCCGAGGTTATCAGAGAAAAGATATTTTTAGCTTTACGTCAAGAAGTTCCTTATTCAACCCATGTAGAGATAGAAAATATAGAAGACAAAGGGAATATTTTGGTAATAAAAGCCAATGTACTAACTAACTCCAAAGAATACAAAAAAATGATTATCGGCAAAGGCGGTCGCGCTATCAAAGAAATCGGTATTGCCGCACGTAAAGAACTGGAAACCGCATTAAATAAAAAAGTATTTTTGGAAATAGATGTGGAAGCGGATAAACGATGGACGGAGAGAGTGTAAAAAGCAAGTAAGCTTGTAAGCAGTAAAGCGATAAAGAAAAAATATTAAAAAACTTCCTGTTGCCAGGAAGTTTTTTGTAACTTATTTGATCTTTACAGATTTATTGCTTATCTGCTATTTTAACAATTCCATCGCTTTTTCAACCATCACATCCTCGCCTACTTTTTCTTTATCCCATTCTTCGATAACTTCAACATCCGGAGCTATCCCCTCTTTATTTATATTTCTACCGCTTGGAGTATACCATTCGGCTACGGTTAGTTTGAGAGCTGAACCGTCAGGAAACATTTCAAAATCTTGCACCGAGCCTTTACCAAATGTTTTCATCCCTAAAATTGTCGCTTTTTGAGCGTCTTGCAAAGCACCGGCTACGATTTCCGAAGCTGAGGCAGAACCATGATTTATCAACACAACTGTTTTGATATTACTCAAACGAGCACCGCCCAAAGATAAGTGATCTTTATTATTACCATCATTGCCTTTTTCGCTGACGATAACACCTTTTTCAATCCATTCGCTGGCCATTTTAATAGATTGATCCAGATAACCGCCCGGATTATTGCGTAAATCCAAAATTATTTTTTTACCACCTTTGCTCAAAAATTCTTTTATACCTTTGTCAAACTGTTTTTGTGTGTCTTCGTTGAATTGTAAAACACGAAAATAACCGACACCGTCGTTTTTCATTTCAAATGTCAAAGAAGGGACGCTTATCTTGGCGCGAATTATTTTAATTTCTTGAGGTTCTCCACCCCCTTCTCTTTCAATAAGCAAAACCACTTCCGTACCGGCCTTACCTCTGATTTTAGAAACCGCAGTGTTTACATCCATACCCAAAGTAATTTCTTCGTTGATTTGTAAAATCTTATCCCCCGGACGTAATCCCGCTTTTTGCGCCGGAGTGTCCGGTAACGGTGAAATAATCGTTAAGATTTGATTTTTTATTCCAACTTCCGCGCCTATCCCTTCCAATTCGCCGGCTAAATCTTTGGCAAAATCATCGGCGGCCTTGGGGGGAAAATAAAGCGAATAAGGATCGCCAAGCGCATAAACTAAACCCTGAACTGCGCCGTAGAATAAATCTTCATCTTTGATGTCGTTTTTTACATATTTAGCTTTGATTTTATCCCAAACATCCCAAAACTGTTCAAAGTCTATCTCATCTGAACGGTTAAGCATCCTGTTTAATTTTAAAACTTTCATCTGCTGCACTTCGCCGTTTTCATCAGTAATGCTTTTATTTATAAAGTAATATTGTCCGGATAAAAACCCTAAACCAAACGCCGCAATAAACAAAATGAGAGATAAATATAACCCAAAATATTTTCCCGCTCGTTTCTTGGTTGGAGTTGGTTCGATTTGCTTATTAACAACACTTTTATTTTCCATAATTTTCTTAAATTACACTTAGAAAAATTTAATCTCTGATTACTTTTATATCAGCTCCGACTTTATTCAAAGTTTCATAAAGATTTTCATATCCGCGTTCAATCATATAAGTATTTCGCAAAATTGATTTTCCCGGAGCAGCCATCATACCAAGTAATAAAATAACTGCCACGCGTAAAATGGACGGACAAACAGCCTCGTTAGCCGTAAATTTGACAGGTCCTTCCACCCAGACACGATGCGGATCAAGCAACGTAAGTTTAGCGCCGATTTTTTGTAATTCCAAATATGAAACGGCTCGGTTTTCATAAGGCCAATCGTGAATAAGAGTACGTCCGCGGGCTTTGGCTAAAATCGCGACAAACAAAGGTAGATTGTCTATATTAAGACCGGGGAAAGGACGACATTCCACTTTATCCGGAAGCGCCGTTAGCTTGGACGGAATCATTTCAATATCTGCGATATGAAATTTACCGTTTTTGGAGAAATATTTTCTTCTAATAAAATATTTTTGTCCGGCGCGTTCTAACTTGCAAAGTTCCAATTCTAAAAAATCCAACGGACAATTCTTGATCGTCAGATGAGAGTCTGTGATTATTGCGGCGGCCAAATAAGTCATCGCTACTATTGGGTCTGGCATTATAGAATAATCTTTTACTTCCTTTAATTTTTTTACTCCGGTAATTTCCAAAGTCGTGGTGCCTATGCCTTTTATTTTAGCGCCGGCTTTTGTCAAAAAATAGCATAGATCCTGAACCATATAATTGGCCGAGGCCATTTTAATGGTAGTTTTTCCTTTGGCCAAAACCGCGGCCATTATTGCATTTTCTGTCGCTGTATCTCCGGATTCATACATCACAATATCAGCTCCTTTTAAGTTGTGATTTTCCACTTCATAAAAATGTTCTTTGGATTTGGCAAATACGCCGATTTTTTCCAAAGCATATAGATGTGGTCGGATGGTTCTTTCTCCGAGTTTACAACCGCCGGATTTATATAATTTATATTTTTTCACTCTTCCGGCCAAAGCGCCTAACAACAAAAGAGAAGACCTGGTTTTTTCCGAAGCGTTTTTATCTATTTTACTCAAAGATAAATTTGTACGCGAATCAAACTCATATTTTCCAGCGGATATTTTCTTAACTTTCACACCGATGCTTTTGAGTAATTCAACAATACGGTAAACTTCTTCTATCTCCGGTACGTCACTAAGACGGCTTTTACCCCTAATCATGGTCGTAGCGCACAAAATAGCCACTGCCGAATTTTTGGCGGTTTGATTCTTGATTTCTCCGTGTAATTTTTTGTTTCCTTGGATTAATAAATAAGACATAATCAAAATTGACTAAAACAACGATTTGGGATATCGTATAGCTTAAAGTATATTATAAAAAAGCTATTTTGGCAAACACCCCTATTATGGAATACCCAAACAGCAAACTTAGTAAAAATATTCGTCGCACCATCTTCTATTTTTTTATTTTTTTATTTTTGATTATCTCTCCGGCGGTTTTGATGTATACTGCCGGCTATCGTTATGACCTTAAAAACGGTTTTTTACGGATAACCGGGTCAGTTAACATAGATGTTCTACCCAACACGGCTGAAGTTTATTTAAATAACAATAAGCTCAAAACCAAGATACCGATTCGTCTCAATGACTTAACGGCCGGTAAATTTTCTTTGACCATCAAAAATCCAGGATATTTTGACTGGCAAAAAAACATCGAGGTGGTAAGCAAAGAAACGGTTTATATCAAAGATGTAGTTTTGATAGAAAAAAATCAGCCCGTTTTATTGCATGAAGGTGAAGTAGAGGAAATATCTCTTTCACCTGATAATAAAACATTGGTTTATGTCGTCAAAAAACAGGACCAAAAAGAAATTTGGCAAAAAAACACCAAAACCGGAGAAAAACTTTTAGTGATTGATTCTTTTCCGCCAGAAGAACCAATATTAATAACTTTTTCTCCTAATAGCAATTACTATATTTTAAGCACCGATAAAAAACCTTACGAAAAATTATTTATCGTATCTGCGCAAAAAACAAAAGAAATTTTTGACTTTGCCGCCTATGTCAAAGAACCTATTTATAAATTTCAATGGCACGACGGACAGAATTCGGAAATTTATTATGACACTTCATCACAAATTTTTACTTTTTTTCCTGAAACTAAGAGTCAAATTTTTGTAATGAAAAAAAACTTTCTTGATTGGTATATGGAAGGAAATAAACTTTGGATAATAAAAGAAAATAGCTCCACAAACAAAATGGAGCTAATCAAAGATAGTTTGGGTTTTGGCGAGATTTTTTCCGAAGAAAAAGAACTATCGGCTAAACAATGGGAAATTCTCGTTGCAAAAAATGATTTTGTTTTACTTAAAAAAATAAACCAAGCTGAAATGCTCCTTTTTACTCAAAATAAAAAATACCCGATCAACGGAGAAAAATTTTTTATTTCCAAATATAATAATTGGTTGATAACTTGGACTTCCTGGGAAATATGGACCAAAGCGCAAAACGAAGAACCGGCGCTCTTAAATCGATCCGGAATGCAATTGCAACAAGTTTTACCGCTTGACAAATACAATACTTTGGGCTTGGTCTGGGCGGGAAATACCACTGTTTTATTTCCCTACTATCTGGTTAGTCATGAATTGATTTCACAAAAAATAAACTCGGCCGGCAGCGACAGTGACAATCGCATACTCTATTTTAGCGGTAAGCACGAAGATAAGGACGGGCTGTGGAAATTGAAATATTAAAAAATATTAAATATTGAATTATGCGTTTAACCATATTTACAGACGGAGGTGCGCGGGGAAATCCGGGGCCCGCTGCCACAGGCGTTGTCATCAAAGATGAAGCAGGAAAAAACCTGGATGCTTTTGGGCAATATCTGGGCGAGCAAACAAACAACTTCGCCGAATACAGCGCGCTTATCGCCGGACTCAAAAGAGCGTATGAACTGGGCGGGACGGAAATAGAGTGTATTTTGGATAGTAATTTGATAGTCAACCAAATGAAAGGATTGTTCAAAGTCAAAGAACCAACCTTGCAAAAACTTTTTATTCAAGCTTACAATGCCGCCGCGCAATTTAAAAAAGTTTCTTATCGTCATACGCCAAGAGAAAATAATAAGGAAGCCGATAAATTGGTAAATGGTACTCTGGATAATCAAACCGCTTTGAAATAAGTCAAAAACCGCCAAAAGTGGCGGTTTTTGATTTTTGACTTTTGTTTAATTTATGCGATTTCTCTCCCTGTTTTGTAATTCCCTTTGAGTTCTTTCTTGCGTACGTTGTTCTATTTCCTGTTTTTTATTCTCAAATCTGGTTTGTTTTTCTTCCAAAATTTTCTTGCGTTCCTGCAAACGTTGTTCTATCTGGGGTTTAAGTTGTTTATCTTTTAACTCTTGGTTTTGTAATTTTGTATTGACCTGTTCCAGCTTCTCCCCTATTTGCTCTATTTGCGTATCCAAATTTTCCCCTATCTTTTTTTTCTCTTCCAATCTTTTCTTCTCCGCTTCGCGTCTTTGCAATTGTTTCAAATAAAATTTCGCCTGGGCTTCTGGATTGCGTTTTGTTTTTTCTTCCAATTTTTCAATAGTATTTTTCACCGGATACAAAGCAGATCCTTCCGTCACTTCTGGACTATAATAAGCATAAGCTCCCGTTCCAAAACTACCGGCTAAAAGTACAACGATCATTCCTACGGCCGTAAACTTAAAAACCCTAGCTTGAAACCAATAACTTTTGGTGGCATATCTATCGTTCCAAACCGTTTCCAATTTCTTTTGCAATCCACGCTTAAAAACTCCGCTGGGACTGGTAGATCTTTTTACTTTCCATAGATTGTATCTTTGTTTCAAATTCATATTATTTTACTATTTTCTTGAGCGCGCGGTGGGCAGCCACTTTGACCGCAGTTTCACTCATTTCCCGCATTTGCGCGATTTCTAGATAACTATACCCGTAAAGATAGTGGAAAGTTACAATTTCCCGATCGTTTTCGCTTAAAATAGCCAATTTTTCCGCAACCTCAAAACTTAAGCCGGTTTTGGAAAAATTTTCCTTGGCTACAGCAAATAGTAACCTGTCCACCTTATTAGAATCTTCATCATCGGCCATAGCCGCTTCCAAAGACACGTTGTGTTTTTGTTTTTTGTAGTAATCCACCAAACAATTTTTGGCTATAGTCATAAGCCAAGCGCTTTGGCTTTTGGAGCTGTCGTAACTGTCAAAATACTCCAATGCCCGCAAAAATATCTCCGAAGTCAGATCTTCCGCCGCTTCTTTGTCGTTGCCCACGCGAAAAAAGACAAAGCGGTAAATTTTGTCCACCTGAGTAGTGTACATTTTTTCAAATAGGGCTTTGGAGGATTTTTCCATACCTAATCAGTATATAACAATATACTTGTTTGTAAAGACAATAGTTACAAAAATTAGACTATTCACAATCTCAAGGGTTGACATTTTGCCTAAAAAATGATATACTCCTTTAGTCGGCTACCACTAGTCGTCAGTTATTCTTAAATTTAACGACTATGTTCGTAAATTTTGACGAAGAAAACAACAATGTTGTTTCTGAAGAAACCAATCCGGAAGTAGAAGCTCCTACTACCGAAGAAACCCCTGTTGAAGAGGCCTCAGCCGAAGACACTTCAACCGAAGAAGCTCCTCAAGCTTAATTACCTTTAAAAAAATAACCCCGATAATATCGGGGTTATTTTTTTTAATTGATTATTCCATATCTTTTTCTTTTCGGATTTTGCTTTTTACGACGAAAAGAGAAAAAATCATTTTTGTTTATTCTTTTGCGCTGATTTGTTTTTTCTTCTTTTTGCCAAATGTTTATTTTTATTCCCTGCTTAGCTTGCAAAGGCAGTAAAGCGGAAACAGGAATGCTTTTTTTGATCAATCTTTCAATTTGTAAAATATCTTTTCTTTGGTCCGGAGTAGCAAAAGAAATAGCTTTACCGGATTTTCCAGCTCTACCTGTTCTGCCGATACGATGAACATAGTCTTCACTATTACCGGGTAAATCATAGTTTATAACTGTCGCAATATCATCCACATCTATTCCGCGGGCCGCAATATCTGTCGCTACTAAAATACGATAACGTCCGGATTTAAAACCATCCATAGCGTTACGTCGTTGAGCCAATGTGCGATCAGAGTGTATTTCTACAGCCTGATAACCGCTATTGCGCAAATTATTGGCAATCCTCTTGGCTCCGTATTTTGTGCGTGAAAAAACTAAAATCTGACCGGTATTTTCTTTGAGTATTTTTTCCAATAATACTATTTTGAGTTCTTTGGGTGTAAAGAAAATCTCTTGCTCTACATTTACCGCGGGCGTACCGGCCGGAGCAACTTCTATTCGCAAAGGGAGCCTCATAAAACGAGCTGCCAAAGTTGAAACAGATTGAGGCATAGTGGCGGAAAACATTAGGGTCTGACGTTCTTTTGGCGCATTTTTGAGTATTTCTACAATTTGCGGCATAAACCCGATATCAAGCATTCTATCAGCTTCATCCAATACTATGATTTTGATATTTTGCAAAGTAATTGTTTTTTGATTGAGATGGTCAATCATACGTCCCGGAGTCGCTACAATGATATGGGGATTACGACGTAAAGATTGGATTTGCTGATTCATAGGGGCACCACCGATAAGCACGGTTGTTTTCAAACCCAAAGACCTGCCGATCTTATTTATAACCTCATCCACTTGCAGAGCCAGTTCTCTGGTTGGCAATAAAATAAGTCCTTGCGCTTTATAGATAGACAAACGTTGAATCATAGGCAAACCAAATGCCAATGTTTTACCGGTCCCGGTTTGGGCAATACCCACGATATCTTTATCCTGCAAAGCTATCGGGATACATTGATGTTGAATCGGGGTTGGGGTAATAAAATTATTTTGTTGGATAATCTCCAACAATTTTGGGGCTATACCAAGATTATCAAATCGGACAGCCGAATTGTTTTTTTGTATCATATATTTATTTAGTGACCCGATATCCTTTGAAGTGAGTCACTACCAAAATGACACAGTAAGCGAGGTTCGAGTCTCAAGTCAAACAAATTTTGAAGACTTGAAATTAAAGAAAAGCAAGTATAACACGGATGTTGGGTTTTGTCAACCAGAAATATTTACCAGCAGAGAAACCTCTTAGCTTCTCCTTTTTCCGTTTGGTTGCTGTTATATCGCTAATATAAATCTAAAACCACTCATTTGAGTGGTTTTAGATTTTGCAGGCCCGCTCGGATTCGAACCGAGAACCTCGGTTTTGGAGACCGATGTTTTACCATTGAAACTACAGGCCTAATTATTTTTTGTAAATTTATCTTTCCAAAAAGACCCCCTTTCAAAAGTTTTTATTCTATGACAATTTGCACAACGAACTTTACAAACGGAAATTTCCTTAATTATAGTCTCTGTTGAATAACAATTTCGTACCATTTTTGAAATACCCATCCTCTTTTTACCTTCATGATCAAAATCCAACACTCTAATATCTTTAATTCCACAATCTACGCAGGCATGACTGGAAAGATATTCCAAAATAAATTTTCTCAATAAAATCGTTTGACCTTTATTCCAAACTCGAGCTTTGGTTAGATATTTTTCTTTATTCTTCAAATAATGTTCTTTACGATACTTGGCATGACATTCTCTACAAAAAGAGTGTCTTCGTCTTTTTTTGAGGTTTTTCCATCTATATTCCTCTATTTGTTTTTTCTCACCGCATTTAGAACAGATTTTTTTCATATGCATTTATTATAACACATATGGACTCCAAACACAAATTTTTTTGGAGTCATTTATTCCTTTAATAAGAAACTTCGCTTTGAGCGAAGCTTCTTTTATTTGTATTATTTGGTTTCTTTGTGAACTGTGTGTTTTTTGCAATGCAAGCAGTGTTTTTTCATTTCCAATCTATTTTTCAATATTTTTTTATTTTTATTGGAAAAATAATTGGTACGTTTACACTCTGTGCACTCCAACTTAATCATGTTATCTGCGTTTTTTGACGGCATACAAATATAAATTTAAAATTTAAAATTTAAAATTTAAAATTATTTTTACGAATTTTAAATCTTAAATAAATAATCTTAAATAATTATTTGAGCCGTTGAGCGGACTTGAACCGCTGACCACCTCCTTACCATGGAGGTGCTCTACCAACTGAGCTACAACGGCA
>ERZ795044.1169-NODE-1169-length-23865-cov-8.980848_pt1 | contig 23865 bp, 14 predicted proteins | sample MGYA00375128_ERZ795044 | MGnify/ENA primary metagenome ERZ795044 (study PRJEB30173, sample SAMN05720213) | anaerobic digester metagenome | isolation source: active sludge of municipal wastewater-treating anaerobic digesters | place: USA | collected 2014-12-22 ... | reverse complement strand
ACGGGAACCGGTACGAGCTCGTGCACGGGGAGCTGCTGGTGAGTCCGGCGCCGCGGGCTCGGCACCAGCGAGCGGTCGGGGATCTCTACTTCGCGTTGCGCACCTTCCTCGGCGAGCACCGCGCCGGCGAAGTGCTCATGTCCCCTGCTGATATCTCCTGGGGCGGGCTCCCGGATGTCCTCGTCCAACCCGACCTGTTCGTCGTCCCCCCGCAGCTCGGCCGGGTCCGCGACTGGCTCGAGGTCGAGCAGCTCTCGCTCGTCATCGAGGTGCTGAGCCCCGCCACCGCCCGCCACGACCGCTTCACCAAGCGGCGCCTCTACCAGGAAATGCGGGTCCCCCTGTACTGGCTGATCGACCTCGACGCACACCGCGCCGAGGTCTGGACGCCGGAGGCGAAGTTCCCGGTGTTCGAGGAGCGGGTGCTCACGTGGCAGCCGGCGGGGGCGCCCGAGGCGTTCACCATAGAACTCGCGGCGCTCTTCGCCGAGTAGCCGACCTCCAGCACCTCGTCGCGCCGCGGTGATCGCTGGCGCCGAGCTCCTGCGCATAGGGAGTCGTGCACCCGCACGAACATCCCTCCCCCACCTCGCAGGAGTCCCGCATGCCCCGCTTCGTCAATCCCCTCGTTGACCGCACGCCGCTCGCGCTCACCGTGCAGGCCATCGTCGCGCGCAGGCGTCGTGCGTCCGTCGCGCGCGCCGTCGCCGTGCTGTCGGCCGCCGCACTCGCCATCGCCCCCGCGTCAGCGGCAGCACAGGGCAAGGGAGCGGGAAGTTCGCTCTTCGCCCCCGGCTACATGGACCTCGGCCCCACCATCGGGCTCGGCGGGATTGGTGAGGCCGGGATCGCCTTTGGTGGGCGCTTCGAGCGCGCCATCAAGCGCCTCCCCGACCTGGGCAACGGCGTCCTCGGCATCCAGGTCAGTGCCGACATCTGGAACTACAACAACCGCTACGTCGGGACCGACTACGACTTCCGCTACCTCAACCTCGGCGTCACCGCCAACTACCACTTCGAGGTGAAGGGGAACCCCAAGCTCGACCCGTTCCTCGGGCTGGGCCTGGGCAACAGCAGCGTGAGCACCGACTTCGCCGGCGACTACTCGAGCGGGGTGTACTTCATCGGGCGCGCCGGCATCCGCTACTTCTACAAGCCGCGCCTCGCCCTCTACGCCGACGTCGGGGCGGGGGCCTCGACGCTCAACGTGGGGGTGACGTTCGGGCTGGGGAGCGGCAACAAGTAGTTGGGTGGTGGGGGATGGGGGGTGGGAAACGTCCGGCGCGTCGCGGGAGATCCCCGCGCGCGCCGGGCGCCGCACCTCACTTGGACAGGTACTTCTCCCGCTCCGCCTTGTAGCGCGCCGCCTCCTCACGCCGACCTAACGAGTCGAGCGCGATCGACAGGTCGAGCCGCGCCGCCTGCATGAAGCCGTTCTCCGGCGCGGCGACCTTGCCCACGATCGCGTAGCCGCGCTCGGTCTGGGGGACCGCTTCCTTGAAGCGGCCACTGCGCATCAGGCAGCGCCCCAGCTTGAGGTAGCCGATCCCGGTGTTGATGTGCTCAGCCCCCTGCGAGGCGATGTAGATCTCCAGTGCCTCACGATAGAGCGGTTCGGCGCGCCGATAGTCCTTTCGATAGAGGTAGGTGTCGGCCAAGTTGCCCGTCGCCACGCCGATGCGGTAGTTGGTGGGCGGATACGCGCGACGATAGATGTCGAGCACTCGCGCGTACGTCCGCTCGGCGTCTGCGTACTGCGACTCGCGGATGGCCAGCGACCCGATCTCGTTGAGCGTGTTGGCCACCGACGGGTGCATGGGGCCAAAGACGCGCTCGCGGATGGCCAGCGAGCGCTCGAAGAAGCCGCGCGACTCCGCATACCGATTCTGCACCAGAAGCGAGCGCCCGAGATAGACCAGGTTCCCCGCGGTGAGGATGTGGTTCTCGCCGTAGAACGCCGTGGTGAGGGCCAGCGCCTCGCGGAAGTAGCGCTCAGACGCGGCGGTGTTCCCGCGCTCCTGCTCCGTGGCGCCGAGGTTCATGAGATCGTTGGCCACGCGCGGATGACGTTCGCCGAAGAGGCGCTTGGTGAGGGCGAGCACGTCGCGGTTGAGCGAGTCGGCGACGTCGTAGTTGCCGGCGTAGAAGTGCGCGCTCGCCAGCTCCTCGAGTCCGTCGACGAGCTGCGTGGAGGCGCTGTCGCGCACGCGCAGCTCGGCCACCACCGAGTCGAGCACGGCGATGGCCCGTTCGTGCTCGCCGCGCTCGGTGATCGATCGCCCGAGGGCGATCCCGGCATCGGCGATCCCCGGATCGTCGGCGGGGCGCGTGCGGCGCAGCGTCGCCATCCCGGCGCGCAGCAGCTGCTCGGCGTCGTCGTAGCGCGCCTGGTCGGTGCGCAGGTCGCCTAGCGCCACCTGCGCGCGCGCGGCCTCCGGGCTCTCTTCGCCGGCGAGGGTGCGCCAGCGCGCGACCCCCACCCCCAGGAGCGAATCGGCGCGGTCGTAGACCCCTAACTGTCGGTAGATCCCGCCCAGCGTGGCGTAGAGGTCGGCCTGCACCGCCGGCTCGGCGTCGAGGCCGCGGGCCTCCACCACCCCCTTGTCGAGCAGCGTGACCACCCGCAGCGACTCGGCGGGCCCGGCGGCCTCGTCGCCCCCCTGGAAGAGCGACGACATGAAGCGCTGGATGCGCTGCGCGCGCACCGACTCCAGGCGTGCCTCGTCGCGCGCCTGCGCGAGGCGCACCGTGTAGAACGTGACCAGGGCGACCAGCGCCACCACGCCCACCGCCACCGAGGTGACCGCACGTGCGTTGCGCCTGGCGAAGGCCGCGACGCGATATCCCACCGAATCGGGGTGCGCGTCGAGCGGGGCGCCGCCCAGGAAGTGGTCGATGTCGCGAATGAAGGCGTCGACCGAGCGGTAGCGGCGCGCCGGGTCCTTGTGCATCGCCGTCAGGCACAACACGTCGAGGTCGCCCCACTGCGCGAGGCTCGCCGAGGTGCCGCGTCCGCCGGTGGTGCGCGCGCGTTGTGACGGCTTCACCGGGTCCTCGCCGGTGATGATCGCCTCGGCTTCGGCCGGCGTGCGGTCGGAGAGATCGAAGGGGACCGTCCCGGCCAGCAGTTCGTAGAGCAGCACGCCCAGCGAGTAGACGTCGGTGTGCACGCCCACGCGTTCGCCGCGCACCTGCTCGGGGGCCGCGTACGCGGGGGTCATGAGGCGGAACCCCGTGCGTGTCGCGTCGACCGCGGCATGGGCCGGTTCGAGCTGCTTGGCGATCCCGAAGTCGAGCAGCTTCACCGTCCCGTCGGCGCGCACGAGGACGTTGGACGGCTTGATGTCGCGGTGGATCACGAGGTGCTGGTGCGCGTGCAGCACCGCCTCGCAGACGGCGCGCACCAGCTGCAATCGCTGGCGGAGCGGGGAGCGGTTCTCGCGACAGTGATCGGTGAGCGATTTCCCGTCGACGTACTCCATCGCGATCCACGGCGTCCCGTCGGCGAGCGATCCCGCATCGATGAGGTGCGCGATGGCCGGGTGGTTGAGCTGGGCCAGCGTGCGCTGCTCGGTGAGGAATCGCTCGCGTCGCGCCATCGACGCCCACGCATCGCGCAGGATCTTGATGGCCGCAACGCTCTGCAGGTCGCTGCGCTCCCCCAGGTAGACGACCCCCATCCCCCCTTCTCCCAGCACGCGCACCGCGCGATACGGGCCGAAGTTGTGCGGGGGGAGTGGGGCGTTGGCTCGGTCGCCCAGGAGCATGGCCGCGAGCCGCGAGGCGTCGCCGTCGACCGGGGAGTCATTCACCGAGTCGGCCGCCAGCATCCGTGTCACCGCACGCCGCAGCTCGACGTCGTCGCCGCACGCCGTCGCCACGAACTTGGCCTGTGCCTCGACCGGGAGGTCGACGGCGGCGTGAAAGATCGCCTGCACCCGGTCGAAGCGTTCCCCCTCGGGCGACCGCGCGCCCGCCCCGTGTCCCGCGTCTCCCGGTTCCACCTAACGTCCCCCATCGAGCGTCGTGGCCAGCCACGCGCGCGCCGCGCGCCAGTCGCGCACGATCGTCGCCTCGGAGACCTCGAGCATCTCGGCTGTCTCCCTGAGGTCGAAGCCGCCGAAGAAGCGGGCCTCGATCATTTGCGCCTGGCGAGGCGAGAGGCGGGCGAGTTCGTCGAGTGCCGCGTCGATGGCCAGGACCTCGTCGGCCGCCGAGCTGGTGCCGCCTAACGAATCCTCGAAGGTGACGAAGTCCGCGCCTCCGCCGCGCTTGTCGGCGTGCCGCCGGCGCGCCGCCTCGATGAGCACCTGGCGCATGGCGCGCGCGGCGATGCGCTTGAAGTGGAGTCGCGAGGTGCGCGCCACGTGCGGCGAATCGGCGAGCTTGATCCACGCCTCGTTCACCAGCGCCGTGGGGCTCAGCGTGGCGCTCGGATCGTGGCGACTGACGGCGGCGGCCAGGCGGCGCAGCTCTTCGTAGGCGTCGCTGAACAGCGCGTCGAGTGCCGCGCGGTCGGCGACATCGCCCGCGCCGTCGTCCGGGTGCTGGATACCGTCGCGCATCGACAACCGGCCTGCCGGAACGTCTGAGGGGGGACGCGGGGGCCTGAGGCACCGAGTCCGACTGGGGGGCGGTGCCCAAGCTCGCGCCCGCTTGGGCGCGGCGCCAGAGCATCGAGTCATTCAGGGCGACCGTTACATCGGCGCGGCCAACCCGATGTCTGAGTCCGGCGCCGCACCGTTGCGCGCCGCGCACACCCTTGCGCCTGTGCGCAACGAAACGATGACGTCGCCTCGCTGGGGCCGGGCAACCATGCGCCATGCGCCTGCGCCCCCACCACCCTTGCGCCCTCGGCCGAGCCGAGCAGATCGTATGTCCATGCCTGCCGCGCTCGATCGGTTCTACACGAGGGAAGAAGTGCTCGCGTTCCCGGAGGACGGGAACCGCTACGAGCTGGTGCACGGGGAGTTGCTGGTGAGCCCGGCGCCGCAGGCCCGGCATCAGCGTGCGATTGCACGGCTACTCGTCGCGCTCGCTCGCTATCTGGAGGAGCGCAGCGCAGGAGAGGCGCTCATGTCCCCTGCCGACATCTCGTGGGGCGGGCTCCCGGATGTCCTCGTCCAGCCCGACCTGTTCGTCGTACCGCCGCACCTCGGGCGGGTCCGCGACTGGGGCGAGGTCGAGCAGCTCTCTCTCGTCATCGAAGTCCTGAGCCCCACCACCGCGCGCTACGACCGTTTCACGAAGCGCCGCCTGTACCAGGAGATGCGCGTCCCGCTCTACTGGCTGATCGACATCGACCAGCGCCGCGCCGAGGTGTGGACGCCCGAGGCGACCTTTCCAGTCATTGAGACGCAGTCACTCACGTGGCAGCCGGCGGGGGCGTCCGAGGCGTTCATCCTCGAGCTGGCGACGCTCCTCCAGGGCTGAGCGCGACCGACGCGCCGGTCGGCGCACGCCGTCAGCTGCACACGAGGCACGCGAATGCTCGTCGCGCCGCCCACACACCCGTGGCGGATCAGCATGCCTCCTCGCGCCCCACCGCGCTCGGCGCGGCGCGAGAGGAGACGGCACACGCCGGACGGCAGGGCGCCGTCCGGCGTGTGCTCCACTGCACCGACCGCGAGCGCTAGTGCACCGTGAGGCTCACCCCGATCTGGCCGAAGTTGGCGCCGTAGCCGTCGAAGCTCCCGCCGATCCCGTTCCAGAACGGTGTGAGGCTGACGTTGCGTCCCACTCGAATATCGTAGCCCACCCCCAGGAGCGCGCTCACCCCCGTGTCCGAGGCCGAGCCGTAGCCAGACACCCCCAGGTCGAGTGTGGCGACGCCGAGCCCTCCGGTGAGATAGAAGCCACCAGTGGCCGAGGGGTAGAAGCGCACCAACGCCGCGAGGCTCCCCATCGAGAGCGTCACGCCATCCTCGCTCTTGGTCCAGCCGTTGGTCCCCGCCCCCAGCAGGAGCCGCGGCGTGAGTGTGCCGCCTAACGACAACTGCCCGGACAGGCCGTTGGCTCGCGAGTCGCAGTCATCGCACCCGAGGCTCCCCGCGCCGAGTCCCACGTTGAACCAGAATCCCTTGCGTTCCTGCGGCTGCTGTGCCATCGCCGGCGTCGCCAGTGCAGCAATCGCCAGCGACAGCATCGCGGACCATCGAAGCATCGATCGTGTCATCGCTCTCTTCCCCTCCCGTTGAGTTATCCCCTCTGCACGCGACCCCCTGGCCGCGGCCACCTGCACCGGCACTTCCGTGCGCTCGCGCGCTACCGCGGTCGCGTCACGGTACGGTGCGGCCGAGGTCTGACACCCCTCGACCGCACCAGGCAGCGGCTACCCCTCCTCCCAACCCTCCACCTCGGCCACCGCCTCCCGTGCCGGCATCCCACCCCACGCCACGCGCATGAATGCCGCGTGGAACCGCTCCATCGTGTACAGCGACGTCCCGATCATGTTGTGCACCATCGTCGGTACGAGCGCCCCTCCCTCCACGTCGACCGCGGTTCGATAGCGCAGCGTCCCGCCGTCCACGTCGAGGTCGAAGCTCCCCACGCCCAGCCGCCAGTTGATGCGCGTGATGGCCTCGGCGAGCGCGGCGCGACACGACGCGGGCAGGTGCACCGGGTGCGTGACGTACACGGCGACCACCTGCGTCTCCTCGTGCGCCGTGACGATCACGTCGTAGCTGGCCCCGGACTGCCGCGCGCGGAAGCCGAAGGCAGTGGGCGTCAGGCGATGCACGTGCCGCGTTTGCTTCCGGAGCGTGGCCGCCACGATCCGCAGCAACGCCGGGCCGTGGCCGGCGTCGAGGCGCAACTCGTCGAGCACCGACTCGTCGCACGGCGACTCGTCAATGACCGCATCGTCATCGCCACCGTCGGTGGCGTCCGGCATTCCGCCGCTGGACTCCCCCTCATCCAGGACCTGCCACGTGAGCGCCCCGGTGCGGAAGTCGAGCCACGTCTCCACACCGTTCTCGCAGGCCAGCCGCAGCTCGTGCTGCGGCACCGATTCCTCGAAGGCATTCGCCTCTGACGGGATCCAGCACGGTCCTTCCTCACCGCTCGCGTGCCACGCGATGGTGCGCCCGTCCTCGTCGATGCGCCACATCAACCACTTGCACGGCGCGGTTGGACCGTGCATCGGCTCGACGCAGGCGAAGTCGATGAAGTCGCCATCGACGCACTCCGTGAGCCCCGCGGCCACCAGGTGATCGCGCATCGGCGCGAGGTGCCCCTCGTCGCGAAAGGTCATGCAGACGAGGCGCTCGTCGGCGTCGCAGTAGGTGCGCGGGTGACGCGCGAACGACGACAGCGCCACCAGCAGGGCGTCACACCCCCCGGGATACCTCTGCTCGAGGACCTGCTTCGGAACAACCAGCGACAGCGAATGGACCCATACACTCATGCTCCCTCCCGGCGTCGAGGTTCGTGCTGCCTCCCTCAGTTGCCGGGCGTAGTGTAGGGCCCCCCTCTGACAGTCGGTTCGACGTCGCCGCGCACGCGGCGACCACGACTACCGCGCCAGCACCGCCAGTCGCTCGTCGAGCCGTGCCTTGAGCCGCTCCCGCAGCGCCGCCGGCTCCACCACCTCGGCGTCTCGCCCGTACTGCAGCACGTGGCGCATCCCCCACTCCCAGTCGGCGAGCGGATGCTCCATCTCCAGCGATCCGTCAGCCGCCAGCGCCTTTCCCTCCCGCTCGGCGATCCATCGCGCAATGCGCGGTGAGTAGCGCACGCGCATGGTGGGGGCGCCGTCGCCCTGGAAGGCCCGGCGCTCGCGCAGCAGCGTGTCGAGGACCGCGGCGTCGGGACGCTCGAACGTCTCGTCCATGAGTGCGACCGACTCGACGCGATCGATGCGGAAGAGGCGCGTCGTCTGCTCGCGCTCGCAGAAGGCCACGATGTACAGCATCCCGCTCGCCGACAGCAGCAAGTACGGCGCGATGGTGCGTTCGCTCGACGCCTGGCTCCCCGACCGGCGATACGCGAGGCGCAGCTTGCGCCCCTGCCGCAGCGCCTCACGTACCACGACCAGGTGCGCGGTGTTGCCCACGTCGCCCAGCGAGGCGCCGTGCAACCCGTCGGGGATGGGGTCGCCGGGGAGGCGCGCGATCACCGCCCGCAGCCGTTCGCGTGCCCGCTCGAGCGCCTGCCGTTCGTCGGGAGCGCGCAACGAGCGCAGCACCGCCAGCCCCAACTCCAGGGCGCACAGTTCGGCCACGGTGAGGCGCATCGGGCGGCGCAGGTGGTTGGTGACCGCCGAGACGGTGTCGGATCCGACATAGAGCTGCACCCCCTCGACGAAGCCCCCCGGCATGTCGTAGCGATCGACGAGCGAGTAGAGATCGCGTTGCAGCTCTTCGATGCTCGTCCCCAGGTGCGCCGCCACCTCGTGCAGCGCCAGCTCCTCACCGTTGGCGATATGCGGCACCAGGTGGAGGATGCGCCGCAGCTGCGCCGCGGCCCCCTTGGCTTCCCAGGCCTTCTCGGCGGCGCCTCGCTTTCCAGCTTTTGTCGCAGTGTCGGAGCCGCCCGCCGCCGCGATCGTCGCCGTCGCCGCAGGGGAGTCGTAGATCGCCGCGGTGGCCCCTACCTCCTCGCGGTAGGCGGCGACGAGCGCGGCGGGCGCCATGGGGGTGAGTTCGCCGGCGAACGAGAGGAGCCACCGGGCAAAGGCGTCGATGCGACGCACGTCGAAGGTGCGATGCGTCGGCGTTCCCTCGACCGCCGCCCCCAACTTCATCGCCGCCATCGTCGGCCCAGATCCTCCGTCGAACGCCACCACCGCACGCACGGCATCGCCGTCCCCCAGCTCCCAGGCGTGGCGCGAACGGGCATGGTCGCGGAGGCGGAAGGTCGCCGGGACCTCGTAGTCGGCACTCTGTGCCTTCCTGGTGTTCACCGTCGCCTGTGCCATCCGGTTGAGCCGGAAGTTCCGCAGCTCACCACGTCCGCGGTCGCGCCCCACCAGGTACCAGTGCCCGCTGAGGAAGAAGAGCCCGTACGGCTCCACCTCGCGCACGTCGGTGCGATCGCTCGACATCGCGTGATAGTCGAACGTGACCACCTTCCGGCGCCGCAGTGCATCGCCTAACGCCTCGAAGGTCGCCGAGCTGGCGCGCGGGCGCGGCGCGAGCAACGCGGGGGCGTCGGGTGATGGGAGCGCACTGCCGAGTGGAAGGTCGACGGCGAGCTTGCGCATCGCGCTCTCCACGTGCGAGGCGAGCAGTGGCTCACCAAGCGCGCGCACACCCGCCGCCGCATCGACGACCGCCTGCAGCTCGTCGGCGTCGAAGGTGAGCGACTTGAGCGCCTGGTAGCCGTAGCTGTCGACCTTCGGGGGATTCGTCACTCCCCCGTCGGGGGCGGCCACACAGAGATACGGGAGATAGAAGTCGGTGCGCTTGAGCTGGTACACGCCGTTGACCGCGCCATCGCCATCCTCTCGCGACTCGATCGGGATCCCGAAGGCGCGCAGTTCGTCCTTGTCGCGCTCGAAGGTGCGCTTGAGCGAGTCCATGATGGTCGCGCGCGCACGCGGGTCGGGCTCGCGCTCGTGGGCCTCCAGCCGCAACGCGTACGCGGGGACATCACCCGCCAGCTCGACGAACGACGCCGGCGCGTGACGCGAGAGCAGCGCCGCCACCAGGTCCACCCACCGCTGCAGCTTCACATTCCCCGCCCCCGCCGGGACCGGCGGAAGGTCGTCGTCCTCGTCAGGCACCCACGTTGTCATTGGCTCCGCCCCTCGTCCCCTGCATCGGTACGCCCCCCTTGGCCTCGAGCATCCGCGCCTCGAGCCCGCTCATTCGTCCCGTCGTGCGCCCGACCGCCGATCGGATCGCCGCGTGGCTCCCCACCAGCGTCACGCCGCGCCGCGCCCGCGTCGCTGCGGTGTACAGCAACTCGCGGCTCATCACGCGACTGTCGTAGTCGGGGACGACGACCATCACGTCGTCGAACTCCGACCCCTGCGACTTGTGCACCGTCATCGCCCACGCCGTCTCGCACGCCGGGAGGCGCGTGGGGGCGAGGCCGCGAATCGTCCCGTCGTTGGCGCGGAAGTGCACCATCGCCCGACCGCTCTCGTCGTCGCGCCACACCACGCCGATGTCGCCGTTGAACACACCCGTCGTGTAGTCGTTGGCCGTCACCAGCACCGGACGTCCATGGTACCAGTGGTCCTTCACCGAGTGCCCGCGCTTCGACAGCCAGCGCTCCACGGCGGCGTTGATCCCGCTCACCCCCAGCCGCCCTTCGCGCTCGGGTGCGAGGATGCGGAACGCATCCAGCGCATCCAGCAACTCGCCAGGCGTCGTCGCCGCGAGGCAGCGCTCGAGGTTCGGGACGATCGGCTCGACCAGCGCATCGGTGTTAGGCGCCGGCGGCCGCAGCTGCGTCTCGCTCGCGGTCGAGTCGGCGCAGCTGCGCAGCACCGCGTCGGCGTCGCCGCCGAGGATCGCCGCGGCGAGCGTCCCGATGGCGGGATGCTTCTCGAACCGCCAGCTGTGCTGCAGCCACTCGACGCTCTTCCGCAGCGGCGTCCCTTCGCCGTCGGCAAGCGCCGAACGACAGAGGGCGCCTAACACATCGCCGGCGTCGACCGAAGCCAGCTGGTTGTGGTCGCCCACCAGCATGAGGCGCGCGCCGGGCTTGAGGGCGCGCAGCAACGCGTCGAGCAGGAGCACGTCCACCATGCTCGCCTCGTCGACGATGACGAGGTCGTCGTCGAGCGGATCGGTGGCGTTGAAGCGGAAGGTATCGTGTTGCGGCTGGTACCCGAGGAGGCGATGCAGCGTTCGCGCCTCGCCGGGAAATGGGGCACGCGTCCCCGTCTCCTTCTCGATGGCGTCGAGCCGTTGCCGGATGGAGTCGGTGAGGCGCGCCGCCGCCTTGCCCGTGGGGGCCGCGAGCGCCACGCGCAGCCCGGGGCGCGCGACGCTCAGGTCGACCAGCAGCTTGGCCACCTGCGTCGTCTTCCCCGTCCCGGGGCCGCCGGTAATGATGGAGAAGGCGTCGCCCCCGGTCCTCGCGCTCACCTGCACCAGGCGTTGCACGTGGCGGGCGATGCGCTGCTCGGCGTCGAAGTAGCGGCGGAACTGCAGCAGCCCGTCTCGCAGCACCAGCGGCAGCGTGCTGGCGCCGTCGCCCACGATGCGCGAACGCCCAAGCACGTCGCGCCACCACCCTTCGTCGCCGCTCGGCAGCGTGTCGGGGACGGGGCCGCCGGCTTCCTCCACCGCCGCGATGACGAGCGCCACCGCACTGCGCGCCTGCCGCGCCAGCTGGTCGAGCGCCAGCGCGCTGTGCCCTTCGCGGCGCGCCCGGCTGGTGAGCGCCGTGGCCAGCGCCACGGCCAGCGCCTCCTCCCCAATCTCGCCGCGGCGCACGCAGAGCTCCGCCAGCTGCACATCGATAGACTCCAGCATTCGCTCGCCGTGCAGCGCCGCCAGCAGGTCGCGCACCTCGAACGGCGCGATCATCGAGCCACCGTCGTCCCCCAGCACCAGTTCCTCCCCCGACGCGCTCATCGCCGCCGTCCCAGCGCCGCGTCGAGCGCCTCGAGCAACGCCGGCGTCGGCGTGTCGCGGAACCAGCCGTTGTCCCCCGTGCCGGTGACGCCGCGAAGGAAGACGTAGCCCACGCCCCCCCAGTGGCGCGCCGGATCGTACCCGGGCTGCCGCACCGAGAGGTGCCGGTGCAGCGCCAGGCAATACAGGTGGTACTGCAACGTGTAGTGGGCCTGCATCATCGCGTTGGAGAGCGCCTCGGGGGCATAGTCCTGGTCGTCGTGCCCCAGGTGGTTCGACTTCCAGTCCATCACCCACCACCGCCCGTCGTGCTCGAAAGCGATGTCGACCACACCACTCAAGTAACCACCGACGACGGAATCTCGCAGCCCGCGCAACACCGGGACATAGGCACGCGCGTGCGCCGACCCGTGCGCGGCCAGCACGTCGGCGATGCGCTTGACCGACGCCGTCTGCACGGACAGGTCGAAACGCCACTCACGCATCGACGCGCGCGCCGGCACCTCTGCGAGGGCGAAGCCGGCGCCGGGAATCGGGGCGGCGCAGACCCGCTGCAGCATCGCCAGCACGTCTTCCACCCGCCCCTCCGCGGTCGCCGCGTCGTCGAGGATCCCGTGGCGCCCCAGGATGCGCTGCACCATCTCGCGCGTGCGCGGCTCGGCCGTTCGCGCATAGTCGAGCGACTCGAAGACGTCGTGCAGCGCGATACCGCCCAGTCGCCCGGCCGGGAAGGCGCGGAAGCCGGTCACCACCGGGCGCTCGACGGGTTCGCTCGGCAGCAGGAGCGGATCGGCAACGTCGCGCCCCTCGTCGCTGTGCGTGTCGGCGACGATCCCGGTGAACGAGGTGAGCTGCCAGGTGTGGAGCTGACGGGCCGAGAGCTGCAACGCGCGCGGCGCGGGGACGACGGCGCTCGCGGCGGGCTCCGGTGCCTTGGGATGGCGCTTCGTGTCGCCGATGTCCCGAAAGGCCATCGTCCCGCCGCTGCCGTCGACCAGCGCCTTGAGCGTCACCCGGTTCGTGGTCCCGCTCTCGGGGTCGCGCAGGAGCCAGCCGAGTGACGATTCGCTGCTCGCCGCCACATGCCCCGACCCCTTGGTGGGCTGTCCGATCTCCCCAAACACCACGTAGCATCGATGGACCGCGCGCGTGAGCGCGACGTAGGCGAGCCGCAGGTCCTCCTGCTCGGTCTCGCTCGTCATCGTCGCCAGGCGCGCCGCGTGCTCCGGACTCCCCAGGTCGACGATCCCCTCCTCGCCTTCCACCACACTGGCCGGGATGACCTTGAAGGCTACCTCCTTCTCCGTCTTGCGGTCCCACAGCTCGGGACAGAAGACGACGTCGAACTCGAGCCCCTTGGCCTTGTGCACGGTGAGCAGCTGCACCGCCGCGCTGTCGGTCTCCAACCGCAGCTCGCGCCGCCCCGGAACGTTAGGCACCGTCCGCTCGCGGGCCATCCACGCCGCAAACCCCTCCGGCGGCACCGAGGCCTCGGCCCACTCGTCGTGCAGCAGCTCGATCACGTGCCGCACGTTGGTCATCCGACGCTCGCCGTCGGGCATGGCGAGCAGTCGCGCCGCCATGTCGCGCTCGGCGAGCAGCTCTCCCATCGCGACCGCGAAACCACGCAGGCGCCACGATTCGCGCGCCGCCATCAGGCGTTCGACAATCGCCTGCCACGTCGCCTCCTGCGCCGGGCCCAGCATCGAGGCGACCTCCGAGGCCGTGCCCCCCCAGAGCCGCGTGGCGAGCATCGAGCGGACCGCACTCCCGTCGCCCGGCTCGGCGATCGCGGTGGCGACGCGCACCAGCTCGTCCGCTTCCTCCGACGCGAGGACGTCCTCATCGCCGCCGATGACCGCCGGAATGTGCGCCCGGTCGAGCACACGCTTGAGGTCGCGCGCCGCGGCATTGGTACGCATGAGGACGGCGATCTTTCCGTAGGCCACATGACGCGCTTGCAGCTGCACGATCTCGTGCGCGACTTCCTCGAAGATGATGGTGCGCGCCTTCTCCTTCGACGCAAAGCCCTTGCTGCCGTGGCTCCCGTCGACCCACCACCACTCCAGCGCCGCGCCCCCATCGGTCGCCATCGTCCCGGGCGCGGTGGGCGTGGTCGCCGCCGACACGCGGGGAAAGTCGATCTCCCCCTCGCTCACCCGAAACGGCGTCGGCTGGCGCGTGAAGAGCGCCTCGACCGCGCGCACGTAGGCGTCGCTGCTGCGGAAGTTCTGGATCAGGGTGAAGCGACGGTCGGATTCGCTGGCCGCCCGGAGATAGGCGCGAATGTCGGCTCCGCGAAAGCGATAGATCGACTGCTTGGGATCGCCGATGAGAAAGAGCGGACAGCCAGCGAAGGCGTTGGAGAAGATCGGGTACTGCGTGCGATCGGTGTCCTGGAACTCGTCGATGAGGGCGGCGCCGAAGCGCGAGCGAATGCGCTGGGCGAGCGGCCCCTCGCTCCCTTCTTCCTCGAGGACGCGCTTCACCGTGCGCAGGAGATCGTCGAAGCCGCGCAGGTGACGCCGCTCCTTTTCCCGCTCGAACGACTCGTGCACCACCGACGTGAAGTGTGCCAGCAACCCCTGCTCGCGCGACGCGGAGTCGAAGGCGATGCGCGACGTCTCGTGACGACGATAGGGAATCACGAGCTTCTTGACCCACGGCTCGAACGGCTTTCCTTGCTCGGCGACCAGGGTGGCATCGGCGGCGTCGTTGATGAGGCGCTTGCGCGCCCAATCGCGCGCGGCACGCCCGAACGGCTCGGTGTCGTCCTCGATGAAGGTCGTGCGGAAGGGGATCCGGCTCTCCAGCGCGCTCTCGCCGAGTACCCGCTGGCAGAAGCCGTGGATGGTGAAGACGGCGAGGTCATCGAGCGACCGCATCGCCTCGTCGACGATGGCTCTGCCGGCGTCGCCGTGACGTTCGCGCAGGACGAACAGGTCGTCGTTGCGGCTGGTGCGCGGCGGTGGCGACGCACTCCACACCCGCTCCGCCTCGCGCAGCGTCTTGCGGATGCGCGTGACCAGCTCCTGCGTCGCCTTCTCGGTGAAGGTGACGACGAGGATGCGCGCCAGTGACTCCACGCGCCGCTCGAGCAGGAGGCGCAGGAGGAGGCGCGTGATGGCAAAGGTCTTCCCCGTCCCCGCGCTCGCCTCGACGAGCGTGATCCCGGGATCGAGCGCGACCTCGAGCGCACGGAAGGGCGCAGGCATCTGCCCGGTCATCCCTCGCCCTCCAGCATGGCCTGCCGCCACCCATCGAAGAGCCGCTCGGCCAGTCGTTCGAAGTCGTCCCACCGCTCGACCATCGGGTCGATCCCGCGAAAGCAGAGCGCCACGTAGGCGTCCTGCGCATCGCCGCCTGACGAGTAGTCGGCGGGTTGCTCGTGATACGCCTTCGTCGCTTCGTCTCGCGGATCCTTGGTCGCGGCTGTGGCCGTCTTCTTCCCCTTGCCCTTCCCCTTTCCCTGCTCGCCCGGCGGCTGCACGAAGGTCGACGCCCCCCACGCGTAGCCCGCCCTGGCAAAGAACGGGAGCGGGCGGCGCATCCCGTCGCGCGCCGACTCGACCAGGGCCGCCAGCCGGGGCATAGCGTTAGGCACCGGCCCGTACCGCAGCGACTTCACCTTGTCCCGCTCGCGCCACACGAGGACGGTGGTGTCGGGGAGCGACGTATCCCCCTGCTCGCGCGCCGCCAGCATGGCCAGGTGCTCGACCCACGCCCGCAGGTAGTGGTCGGCCCCCATCGACCCGGCGCGCACCGCGAATCGCTGCGCACCGCGCACGCCATCGATGCGCCCGGTGAGCCGCCAGCCGTCACCCTCGATCGTGATGGGGATCGTCGCCGCCGACTCGTCGTTCGGCAGCTGTGCCAGCACCAGCGCGACGTCGCTCCACAGGTCGACATGCCAGGCCCGCCCCAACTCGCGCGGCGGCAGCGAGCCATCGGCAATCAACCGCCGCTCCTCCGCCACCGCATCGCGCGTCCCCGCCAGCGCCCCCGCCAGCATGCGCGCACGAATCCCCCCCTGCTCCATGTAGTTTGGCGCAAAGGTCTCTTCGTCCGACGCCTCCTCGAGCTCGTGCCCCAGGTAGATACGCAGCGTGCGCGTGCAGAAGAACTTCGACGGATTGGTCCAGCAGTCGGTCAGGTTCCGGAGTGTGAGCGCGAAGATGCCACCCTCCCCGTCATCCGGCGCCTCCACCTCCCCCACCACGAACGGCGACTCCTCGTCGCGCCGGTTGCCCAGCGCCCGCGCTGCCCCCGCCTGTTCCCTCGAATACGAGAAGAGCCGCGCATCCTTCCCCGCCCCGAAATACGCCGACGAGAACGGCTGCAACGGATGCCGCACGACCATCACTTTGCGCGCCACATCCTCAGCACCGTTCTCCGCTCCCCCCGTGCTCTCAACGTCCTCTGCGTTCTCCGCGGTCCCACCCTGCCCCCCTCCGCCAGCCGCAAGCGTCGCCCGCCGCCCCACATGATCGAGCAACTCATCGATCACCACCGACGGCGCCCGCGGCGAGTTGTCGTTCACCGCCCGGCCGCCATAGGCGAGAATCAGCCGCCCCTCCGCCGCCATCAGCGTATCGAGGAAGAGCTGCCGGTCGTCGCTGCGCAGGTCACGATCCCCCGCGCGTCGCTCATGCTCCAGCAGGTCGAACGCCGAACGCCGGTCGCGCCGCGGAAAGACGCCGTCATCCAATCCCACCATCGCGATCACGCGGAACGGCAGCGACCGCATCGGCTTGAGCGCCGCGACCGTCATCCCCCCCTGCAGGAAGCCGCTCCCGAACCCTTCGTCGTCGAGCTCCGTCTCGAGCCAGTCGCGCACCACGGCGAACTTCACCGTCTTGTCGTAACCCGCGACCTCCCCAAGCGCCGAGAGCCGGCGGATCGTCGCCGCCACCGCCCCCACCATCTGCTGCTCGTACGTGTCGTCAGGCGCGAGGAACCGTTCGATCGTGCCGATCAACGTCGCCGTCCAGTCGGCGAGCGAGCGCTCGTGTCGCCACTGCGCCAGCATCTCCGCCAGGTCGTCGACCCAGCGCGCAAACGTCGCCAGGAGTTCGGGCTCGCCCAGCATGTCCCCCGATTCGGGGAGCAACCCGAGGACCTCGTCGTCCACCCGCCCCACCACCACGCCTAACAACAACCGATCGAGCCCCGCGCGCCAGCTCGCCTCCTCGTAGTCGGGGAAGCCGAGCGCCGAGCGCGCCGCCCCGTCGTATCCCCAGCGGACGTTCGCCCGTTCGAGCGCCGACTCGACCCACTCCACGTCGCCCGCCGCCAACCCCGCCCCCTGCCTGACGAGTGGGAGCGAGAGCAGCGAGAGCACCGCACTCCGCTCCAGCCGCCCCCCTTCCAGCGACAGCAGCCGCGCCAGCGCCTCGGCCGCCGGCTGCGCGCGTCGCAACGGACGGTCGGCGATGCGATACGGGAGGCGCGGCGCCCCCTGCACCGAGACGCCGAAGACCGCGTCCACCGTCGGCGCCCACTCCGCCGCGTCGGGGACGAGCAGCAGGAGGTCGTGCGGACGCAGCGTGTCGTCGGCGGCCAGCGCCGCCAGCAACTGGTCGCGCACCACCTCCAGCTGCCGCATCGCACCGTGCGCGTCGTGCACGCGCAGCGAGTCGTCGCTCCACGCCAGCTCCAGCGGGGTGGTCCCGGCATCGTCGGTGGCCAGCTCCCGCTGCAGCCGCGCCAGCACTCCCGCTCCGTTAGGCACCTCCCCCACGCGCTGCACCGCCGCCCCGCGCCCCTCCAGCTCCGCCACGAACTCGCGCGACTGCCCGCCGTAGGCCAGCGCCAGCGGATGCGACGCCGCAACCTCGAGCGCCGCCGAGTAGACCGTGACCGGGCGGTGCCGCGCGATGGCGAACAGGAGGTCGACGAAGAGCGGGGGAAGCGTGCTCACGCCAAAGACCGTCACCCGCGACGGAAGCCCGTGCGGCGCGTCGCCCTGGCCACCGCCCGACTCGGCGCGCTGCAACGTCTCGATCAGTCGCTGCAACCGGTTCCCCGTGTGCGGCGCCCCGTCCCCCGCCTCCAGCCGTAGCCGCCGCCAGAGCGCCCCCTGCCAGCGCCCATGTGATGTCCCCGGGTAGTCGTCGCCAGCTTCCCACCGATCGAGGATGTCGGCCCGGAACATCTGGTAGTCGTCGAATCGGGCCGCCACCTGCGCTGCCAGCCCAAAACGCGTCCGGTCGTCGGCCCGCGCGAGGTAGGTGCGCAACGGGGCGAAGGTCTCGTCGCCCGCGGGGAGCGCGTCGAGCATCGCATCGATGCGCCAGGTCAGCGCGTCGCGCGAGAAGGGGTCCTGCTGATCGCGGCCGGCGTGCTCCCCCAGGATCGACCGCGACAGCTCCCGCACGAACGTCGCCGGAAACGGCATCGTCAGCGACCCCGCGCAGCCGAAGCGATCCGCAAGCTGCAATGTCAGCCAGCGTCGCATCCCCTGCGACTGCACGACGATCACCTCCTCCTCCCGGGGCGGGAGCGGGGCGCGTGCCAAGCCGCCGGCCAGGTGCTCCAGCAGGGGGGTGAGTCGGGGGGCGGTGAGCAGCGACAGCGGCATGAGTGAGGAATAATCGTCCCCCGCGCTGACAGTCGCCACGCAGCTCGAAACGATCCCTGCGTTTCACTCGTCCCTCGGCAGACGCCGCACCCTCCGCGCCCCTCCTGAAAAGGCCGTGAACTTCACTCGGATTTCCCGCTCCTCGCTGGCAGGTCTCGACGGTCCTCCAGCCAGGGATCGGCGGCTCCGGGACCTGCCGGCATGAACGGTCGAACTCCCCGCGCGGCGGCGGCGCACCGGCGCCAGGTCCGCGGTGGCGCGCGCGCGGCAATGTGGTCACCCCCAGCAGGCGGCGCGTGAAATCGCTGTACCGCAGCGTGACCGGCGAGGAGGAAGCGCAATCCCCCCGTGCGCAGGACGAGGATTCGCGCGCCCGCGTCCGTGCGTCGCAGCTCCACGCGATCTTCCGCTTCACCCCGGTCACGATGCTCGTGAACCTGGTGAACGCCGCCCTGGTGTCCGACACCATCGTCGGGCAGGTCGATCGCCGCGTGCTGGGGCTCTGGGTGTTGCTGCTGACGGGGATCGTCGCCACCGGGGCCAGGGCCTGGTACTCGGGCCGCCACCGCGCCCCGCGGGCCACCGCCTCCGTGCGCGCCGTGCGCCGTGCCACGATGCACGCGGCCATCCTCGCCGCCACGTGGGCCGTCGTCCCGATCGTCTGGTTCCCCAACGTCGACCCGCAGGCGCAACTCGTCCTCGGCACCGTCATCACCGGGATGATCTGCGCCGGCGGCTTCGCCCTCGCCACCGTGCCACGCGCCGCGGTGGCGTACATCAGCGTCCTCTCCGTCGGGAGCCTGATCGGACTCCTCACCTGCGACTCGCCACACCGCTTTCTCCTCACGGGGCTGCTCGTCGCCTACGCCGTCGTGGTCGTGATGAGCGCCACCGGCACCGCCCGCCTCTTCATCGATCGCCTCGTCGCCGAGCACGACCTGCGGGAACGCGGGCAGGTGATCGCCTTGCTCCTGGCGGAGTTCGAGGAGAACGGCTCCGACTGGCTCTTCGAGCTCGATCGCGACTACCACATCGTCAAGCACTCGGCGCGCTTCGCCGACGTCTCGCAGGCCAGTGGCTCGCGGCTCCAGGGACTCTCGCTCTTCTCCCTCATCGATGGCGACAGTGGCGATGCACTGCGCGCGCGCATGGAGACCGGGCGCCCCTTCCGCGACGCCGAAGTCTCGGCGCGCGGGCGCCACGGCCAGCGCTGGTGGTCCATCAGCGCGAGCCCCATCGCCAACGACGCGGGGGCAATCGTCGGGTGGCGCGGCGTGGGCTCCGACACCACCGACGTCAGGCGTGCTCGCGACGAGATCGCGTGGATGGCGCAGACCGACATCCTCACCGGGCTCCGCAACCGCTCGGCCTTCCGGGAGCGTGCCGCCGAGGCGCTCATCGAGGCGCGGCGCCGCGGCGTACCGATGGCCATCGCCTGTCTCGACCTCGATCACTTCAAGGGGGTCAACGACACGCTGGGCCACCCCGCGGGCGACCTCCTCCTGCGCGAAGTGGCGAGCGAACTGCTGGCCTTCGAGCGCGATTGTGTCTCGGTGGGGCGACTGGGGGGCGACGAGTTCGGCCTCCTCTTCTGCGGGATCGCCGACGCCGACGAGATCCAGACGCTGACGGAGGAGGTGATCCGTCGCGTGGCGCGCAGCTACAGCATCCAGGGGGCGCGCGTGACGATCGGGGCCTCGATCGGCATGGCCTGCGGCCCGGAGGACGGCGACACGGTGGATGAACTCATCCGCAACGCCGACCTCGCCCTCTACCGCTCCAAGGACGGCGGGCGTGGCACCGTCACGCGGTACAGCGGGTTGATGCTGGCGGAGGCCGAGGAGGCGCGAACGATCAAGGAGGACCTGGCGCTCGCCCTCGTGCGGCAGGAGTTCGTGCTGCACTTCCAGCCCATCGTCGACATCACCACCGGGCACACGGTGGCCTTCGAGGCGCTGGTGCGCTGGCAGCACCCCACACGCGGGCTGCTGGCCCCCGACGCCTTCGTCGCGATCGCCGAGTCGTCGGGGATCATCGCCCCGTTAGGCGACTGGATCCTGCGCGAGGCGTGCCACCACGCGGCGCAGTGGCCGTCGCACCTGCACCTGGCGGTGAACCTCTCGCCGGCTCAGCTGGGGCGCCCGACCCTCATGGCGACCGTGCTGGAGGCGCTGGCCGCGTCGGGGCTCGGGGCGCACCGGCTGGAGTTCGAGATCACCGAGGCGCTCTTCCTCGCGCGCGACACCAGCACCATCAGGCTCCTGGCCGACATGCGCGCCCTGGGGATCGGCATCGCCCTCGACGACTTCGGCACGGGCTTCTCCTCGCTCAACTACCTCACGACGTATCCGGTGACGAAGATCAAGATCGACCGCACCTTCGTCGCGGGGGGCGCCTCGATCGAGCATCGCAGTGCGATCATCGAGGCGGTGACGCTGATGGCGCGCCGCCTGGGGTGCGTGACGACGGCCGAGGGGGTGGAGACGGGGGCGGCGCTGGCGTGGGTCTCGTCGTTAGGGTGCACGCAGGCGCAGGGGTACCTCTTCGCCAAGCCCATGCCCCCCGAGTCGATCGCCCGCTACCTCGAGCAGGGGCGCGTGACACCGCCCGGCGTCGCCGCGGTCGAGCAGGTGGGGATGGCGCTCGAGCTGTAGCCCGCGGCGGGCGCGATGGTGGGACTGACCTTCGACAGCAACATCCAGCAGCTCCCCAGCAACTTCCTCTTCACCGACGAGGTGGCGCGCTCGGTGAGCGTGCACTCCCGCACCATCACCGCGGCGCTGCGCGCCATCTACGACGCCGGCCGTATCGCGGATGAACTGGAGGCCAAGAAGCCGTAGTTGCAGTCCCCCGTGAACCCCCGTGTACCCCCCGTGTCCTCCGTGTCGAGCTTGTTGAAGTGACGCCCGCGTGACGCGCCGTTCCCAGATTACGGTCGCCTGTCGGACGAAAAGCATGACACGGGGGTTCACGGAGGTAACACGGGGGATGAAGCGGGTACTTTGGGAGCGGTCGCAACAGGTGGTCGTGGCGGCGATGCGGGTGCACTCCGAGCTAGGGCCCGGGTTGCTCGAGACTACCTATGAGGCGTGTCTTGCTGAGGAGTTGCGTAGTGGCGGCCACGAGGTGCGTGCGCAAGTCGCGGTTCCGATCGTGTACAGAGGGCTGGAACTTCAGCACGGCTATCGGATCGACCTGCTCGTCGACGACGAGGTGGTCGTCGAGGTGAAGACGGTCGAGAAGCTCGCGCCGGTGCATGAGGCGCAGTTGCTCACGTACCTGCGGTTCTCGAAGCGACGCATCGGGTTGCTGATCAACTTCCACACGATGCACCTGCGCGATGGCATAAAACGAATGGTCAACGGCTGGTAGCCTCACGCTACCGCCGTTGACCGTTTCGACGTCCCGCGCCCGTGCTACTTCAGCAGCGCATCGATCACCGCGTTGAACGTCGCGCTCGGGCGCATCGCCGCGCGCGTCTTGCCGGCATCGGGCTGGTAGTAGCCCCCCATGTCCACCGGCTTCCCCTGCGCGCCGATCAACTCGGCGTTGATCGTCGCTTCCTTCTCCGTCAGCGCCTGCGCCACCGGCGCAAAGCGCGCCGTGAGTTCGGCGTCCTTGTCCTGCGACGCCAACGCCTGCGCCCAGTAGAGCGCGAGGTAGAAGTGCGAGCCGCGGTTGTCGATCTCGCCCACCTTTCGGGCCGGCGACTTGTTGGTGTCGAGGAACTTCCCGATCGCCTGGTCGAGCGTGTCGGCCAGCACCCCGGCCTTGGTGTTCTCCGTGGTGAGCGCCACGTGCTCGAGCGACGCGCCTAACGCCGAGAACTCGCCGAGCGAGTCCCAGCGCAGGTAGCCCTCGTCCTGGAACTGCTGCACGTGCTTGGGAGCCGAGCCGCCGGCGCCAGTTTCGAAGAGGCCACCGCCGGCCAGCAGCGGGACCACCGATAGCATCTTGGCCGACGTCCCGATCTCGAGGATCGGGAAGAGGTCGGTGAGGTAGTCGCGCAGCACGTTCCCCGTCACCGAGATCGTGTCCTTCCCCTCGCGGATCCGCGCCAGCGACAGCTTCATCGCATCCACAGGCGACAGGATGCGGATGTCGAGCCCGTTGGTGTCGTGGTCCGTGAGGTAGCGCTCGACCTTGGCGATCACCTGCGCATCGTGCGCACGGTGGCGATCGAGCCAGAAGATCGCCGGGTTGCCGGTCACGCGTGCGCGGCGCACGGCGAGCTTCACCCAGTCGCGGATGGGGAGGTCCTTCGTCTGGCAGCCGCGGAAGATGTCGCCTTCGTCCACCGTCTGCTGCAACAGCGTGGCGCCCGAGGTCTCGTCAACCACGCGGATCACGCCAGCACCGGTCGCGATGAACGTCTTGTCGTGCGAGCCGTACTCCTCGGCCTTCTGCGCCATCAGCCCCACGTTCGGCACGTCGCCCATCGTGCGCGGGTCGTACGCCCCGTGCTCGCGGCAGTCGTCGAAGACCGCCTGGTACAGGTCGGCGTAGCAGCGATCGGGGACGAGCGCCTTGGTGTCGTGCAGCGCCCCGTCGGGGCCCCACATCTTCCCGGAGTCGCGCACCACCACCGGCATCGAGGCATCGATGATGACGTCGTTGGGGACGTGCAGGTTGGTGATCCCCTTGCCCGAATCGACCATCGCCAGCTTGGGGCGCTTGGCGTACGTCGCCGCGATGTCCGCCTCGATCTCCGCGCGCTGCGCCTCGGGGAGGGTGGCGATCTTCGCGTACACGTCGCCCAGCCCATTGCGCGGGTTCACGCCTAACGCCTTGAACGTCTCGGCGTGCCGGCTGAAGAGGTCGGCGAAGTAGGTCGTCACCGCGTGCCCGAACATCACCGGGTCGGAGACCTTCATCATCGTCGCCTTCAGGTGCAACGAGAGCAGCAGGTCGTGGGCCAGTGCGTCGGCGATCTGCTCGGCGTAGAAGGCACGCAGCGCGGCGACGCGCATCACCGCCGTGTCGAGGATCTCACCGGCGATGAGGGCGATCCCCTTCTTGAGGACCGTCGTCGTGCCATCGGCCGCGGCGAATTCGATGCGGACGCTGGTGGCGGCGTCGAGCGTGATCGAGTTCTCGCTTCCATAAAAGTCGCCGTCGCTCATGTGGGCCACGTGCGACTTCGACTCCCTGGACCAGGCGCCGAGCTTGTGCGGGTGCTTCCGGGCGAACTCCTTCACCGAGAGCGGGGCGCGGCGGTCGGAGTTCCCTTCACGCAGCACCGGGTTCACCGCACTCCCCAGGACCTTCGCAAAGCGCAGCTGCAACGCCTTCTCCTCGTCGGTCGCCGGCGCTTCCGGATAGTTGGGAATGGCATAGCCGTGCGACTGCAGCTCGGCGATGGCCTCCTGCAACTGCGGGATCGACGCCGAGATGTTGGGGAGCTTGATGATGTTCGCTTCGGGCGTCGTGGCCAGCTCGCCCAGGGCCGCGAGGTGGTCCGGGATGCGCTGCTCGGGGGTGAGGTAGTCCGGGAAGTTGGCAATGATGCGCCCGGCCAATGAGATGTCACGCGTCTCGACCGTGACGCCGGTGCCCGCGGTAAAGGCCTGGACGATGGGCAGGAGCGAGTACGTCGCCAGCGCGGGCGCCTCGTCGATTTGGGTCCAGATGATCGTGGAATGCTGGGTCATGGTCGGTGCAGTGAAGGGCGGCGGCCGGGGCTTGGGTTCGGCGCCTTTCTATAGGATAGCGGGGGGCGAGCGGTTGGGTCGGGGGGGCGGGGCAATTTGGCGG
>ERZ795044.1167-NODE-1167-length-23898-cov-16.306170_pt1 | contig 23898 bp, 26 predicted proteins | sample MGYA00375128_ERZ795044 | MGnify/ENA primary metagenome ERZ795044 (study PRJEB30173, sample SAMN05720213) | anaerobic digester metagenome | isolation source: active sludge of municipal wastewater-treating anaerobic digesters | place: USA | collected 2014-12-22 ... | reverse complement strand
CAAGGAACCGGCGGCCCGAGTGGGCGCGCCGGTCTTTGAAAACTATTGCTCGTCCCCCGATGGGGATAGGCGCTAGAATGGAGCCTCGACGGCGTAGTGATTACGCACCGCCGTCACGACCGACCGGCGAAGGAAGGGGTTATTAACCCACTTCCCCATGACCGCACCGTCGAAGTATGCCGACGGATCGGCGAGGAATGCGAACACGGTATAGTATCCAGCGTTCACTTTGTCGATGACGTGCCGGATCATGTCCGACTTCGCCCTTTGGAGCGCGTCACTCATGTTCTGAGCCGCGCGCCTTTGCGCTTCCGTCCGGCGAGCTTTCCGCTTCGCTTGACGGTAGAGCGGTTCCGGTTCAGGTTTCTTTTCCGGTTTCTTTGCCTCCACTTTTCGCGGCTGAGTGAGTGCCGCGAAGCAATGGGGACACGACACCGCGTCCCCGTAGTGGCCGAAAACCTTTCCGCATTTGCATTTTACTATTTGCATTGTCATAACTTCACCCCGTATAATTGGTCCCGTCTGTCAACGGTCAAGCATAGCGCTTGCCGAGCGCCCCCAAAGGGGAGCCCGGTAAATGCTATTCACAAAACCACCTGGACACTTCCTCGGCTGCGAACCATGCAAGCCCATTCCATAAGGTCCGGTCGGTGTCGTTGTTCCAGTCCGGCGTCCGGTCTTTGTAGAGAGACCGGACCAGCTCCGTTTTGGAATAATCTTTTCCGATACATCGCCACGTCTGGAGCATTTCCCCGATGTCTTCCCCCAGGTCTTCGGAGTATTGCTCCAACATGGACCGTATTTCCCGCTTGTTTCTCCATGCTAGGGAGATGCAGTCTGACGTGTAGGTGATTCCAGGATAGCCCGCATCAGCCCCGTGATTGTAGATGTCGCGGAAATGATGCTTGCCGACTGCCCGTACTATTGAGCGTATGAGCCGTGCGTGTCCGTATTCCTTTACAACTTGATCTGTGCTTTTCATACTCTTTACCCCGTTTAATTATTTCCCCGCCATCTGTCAATGTCGGGAACCCATACTTTTTTCATCTCATCCCTCCCTGTTAGTAAAAAAGCACGTTCGAAAAGCCGAGGCTTTCTAGGTACTCTTTAACCCACTGCGCCGCGCGGGTGTTGTATCGGTCGGGATAGAAGCCGATTGATGCGCACCCACTGGACGCCAAAAAATACTGTATTGCTGGGTAATTCCGATTGACTATTCCGGCCCGGATGAGTAGATTGTTAATAGATTGTTTATTCATACGATTTACCCCGTATGTGTAATGATTTAAAGCCGCGCCCTTGCTCGCGGCTGTCACCGTGGGCAAGGGTGAGGTTTTAAGTTTGCGCCGGTTTCAATCGCTCGCGCGGCCCGGCTGAGATGTCAAAGATCGTAACGTCTAACTGTGTATATAATACACGCCACTACACTAATCGTCAAGCGGTTTGCGGAAAAAAAAGCGGAAAAAAACAAAAAAACGTGGGAAAATATGATTGCACTCTATACGGGTGTTTGGTATTCTGGGGACATATTCAAGGGATGAATGAGCGTATATGTAGCGCGCGCGGGGTCAACGGGAGATTCGCGGGGCGTGATACTCGCCCTCATTGCCAACAAGCCGTCAATTCGTGATAATGTCATCGCACCGCCATATATAGTAGACACGACGCTGGGAGCGCAGGAATAACAAGGGTGCAGCCGACAAGCTCCACGACCTACGCAATAATGGACACGATTCCGCGGCCGGACACAAGCTGATCGGGCGTCGGATGGGCAATCCGGGAGGTCCACAACGGACCGATTGCCTCAATAAGCTAAGAGAGAGACACAAGACGCACAATCCCGCATCATCGCCACAATCGACAGGGCGACAACGCGGGGGATTCAGGGGGACTTTGCCCACAGACGCGCCCCGATCATCGTCCGGCCCAAACCTACACGCCCGTATAGCACTTCACGCCAACCCGCACCCTAATGAGACATAATAACTGTTATGGGAACTTGATTCACTACACATCCGTGTAGGTTCCCCCCGCCCCCACCCCCCACCGTCTCGACCCACCCCCCGGCCTCTCCAGCAGTACCCCACCACACCCACCATAAAATTTTTCAAGCCCCTCTCCGTCCCTCCTGACGCGCCTGAGAGCCTATTCTGAGCCTGTCCGTGCCTGACTACCCCACGTCTGATAGTGTCCTGAAAACCGGACAATTATATTTGACAAGCCGTCGGATGTATAGTAGTGTGGCTGTAATGGCACGCCCACGCAAAGAGCAGACCGAGGACCTGATCCGGCTCATCAAACAGGAGTTGCGGAAGAAGGTCCACGGAACGAGCGGGAGATACACGAAAGCCGAGCTGTTGGCCCGGACCCTGGTGCGGTCTGCGTTGGCGAAGAACGAGGACGGGAGCTTCAACACCGACGGTGTGGGGGAGTTCAACATGAAGTCGCTTCAGTTCTGCGTGGAGGCCGTTCACGGGAAACCCACCGAGCGGCGTGAGACTACGATCAATGTGTTCGCGCACTATCCCGAGGCCGAGCGCGCAATCGACGTGAATAATTACAAGGTTATCCCGGTTCAGCCGGTGGAGGTTCAGTGATGGCGACATCTGCGATGTGGAACGCGACGATCAAGGGGTGGATCGAGGGCTAATGTTCGTCTTTGAGGACATGGGCGCGAAATACCGCTACGACTACGCGAAGATCGCGGGGGAGCTGAACGCGTTCAAGGACAAGGGCGACGACCAAAGCGCTGTCGCCATGATTCGGAAGTTCTGCAAAGAAGACCTGTTCTTCCTGATGTACTTCGTGCTCAACATGCGGGCCTGTAATCACCCGTGGATCGTGGACAGGATATACGAGGTGCAGGATCATCACCATCGCACGCTTGATATCTGGGGACGCGCCCACTGGAAATCGAATATAAATACTTACGCACTGACGATTCAGAAGATTCTCTGCAACCCCGAGAGCCGGATCGCGATATTCTCCGAAACCCGTCAGATCGCAAAGTCGTTTCTCCGTCGTATCAAAATCACCGCCGAGGAAAACAATCTTCTCCGTGGCGCGTTTCAGGACATCTTTTATTCAAACCCCGAACGTCAGAGTCCCAAGTGGAGTGAGGACGAGGGGTTGATTGTAAAACGCAAGGGCGCTTACACCGAGGCGTCAGTTGAAGCCTGGGGCCTCGATGGCCTCCCAACCGGGAAACATTTCGACATCATGGTCTGGGACGACGTCGTAAACGAAACGACAATCGCATCATCCGGCATGATGGAGAAGCTTGAAAACTCGTTTCGCCTGTCGTTTGGTCTTGCATCCAACCCCTGCGAGATGCGGGTGATCGGCACAATTTATCACTACATGGATTTGAACCAAAAGCTCAGTGAGAGCGGCGAGTGGTTCGTCCGAAAATACCCGGCAGAGGTAAACGGTCACGGTGTACTTCTGAGCGACGAGGACATCGCGCAGAAGAAGAAAGACATGGGAAGCTATGTGTGGGCCTGTCTGGACGGGGAAACCAGCGTGCTCATGTCGGACTGGCGGCTCAAAAAGATTAAGGACATCCGGGCTGGCGAGGTCGTTGTCGGTCTGACGAGCGGGAGGCACGACAGGAAAGCGCGGTTTGTTCCTGCGGAGGTGCGGGCGTGTTCGGCACACACGGCCCCTGTCGTAAAAATCACGCTGGATAACGGCGACGAAATAATCTGCACCGAAAACCACAAGTGGTGGACCGGGCGATGGCGCGGAAAAGAAAAGCGCAGGGACTATTCTCCTGCCGGGTTTGGGTATGGCAGGGTGAAGGCGCTATCGCGGGCGCTTGATATTTCGTTCGATAAACGCGAACTGTCCGCAGAAGAAAAGTATGCTGCTGCGTATCTTGGCGGGATGTTTGACGGCGAGGGCACTTGCTCCGGGGGCTATATATCCATTACGCAAAGCCATGTTGTACACCCGGAGGTGTGCGAGAAGATTGAGTGGGCGCTTTCTGTTCTCGGGTTCAAATATGAAATATACACGCGCGTTGCGTCCCAAGAGGAAAATGAGCGCAACGGGAGAAACTCAAAGGATTCGAGAATTTATTACATAACCGGCGGCAGGCAGGAGCGGTTCCGGTTCCTGTCAATCACCGACCCGGCGAAGCGGATGCAGATTGTCTCACAGATGTACGAGCGTTCGGCAAAGCCCACCAAAGACTGCGAAAGGGCAAAAATCGTATCAATAGAGCCGTTCGGAGAGCGGACGGTTTATAACATTGAAACCGAAACCGGGAACTATATTGCTGACGGCTATGTGTCGAGCAATTCACAGATGATGCTCGATCCTGTACCGAAGGACCGGCAGGCGTTCAAACCCGAGTGGGTGAAGTACTACCGCACCATGCCCGACCGCATGAACATTGCGATATTCTGCGATCCGGCGAACGCCGAGGACAAGCGCGCCGACTGCTCCGTGTTCTCGGTCATAGGCATAGATCAATTCAAGAACTACTATCTGCTCGATATGATCCGCGACCGGATGAACCTCGTCACCAGATGGGTGAAGCTCCGCGACCTCGCTGTCAAATGGGCGTGTCGCACCGTCCATTATGAAGTCACGGGACAGGGGCAGATCGACATTCAGTATTTCAACGAGAAGATGATGGACGAGGGCGTTCACCTCGACATCATTCCGATCAAGAACACCCGCACGGACAAGGAGACGCGGATCATCAACTCTTTGTCTCCGCTGTTTGAAATGGGCCGCTTCTTCCTCCCCGACAACCTCATTTACTACGACCTGGACGAGAAGCGCCACGACCTCATCCACGACTTTCTGGCCGATGAATACTCCCGGTTCCCGTTCGCGCAGCACGACGACATGATCGACTGCCTCGCTCAGTGCAGACATGAGGACGTAAAACTCCTCGCCCCGTTCACCGCGCGGCCCGAAATGGCCGCCGCAAAGCGCCGGTTCTTTGACGATGACACACCACAAGTATCATGGATGGCGATGTGATGAGTGATGCGATTCAAGAGATAAAGCGCCTCAGAGCGGAAGCACAGCGGGAGTGGGCCGAGTGGATGCAAGAGGCCGAAACGGATTCCCGGTACTACCTGGGGGATCAATGGGACGGCGCGGACGCGGCAAAGCTGGAACGCGAGGGACGCCCCAAGCTGTCGATCAACAAGATCAAGAAGCAGTGCGACATCATCACCGGCTACGAGAAGTCGAACAGAACGCAGCTCCGGGTGCAGCCCGTTGAGGGGGCCGATCAGCCCATGTCCGACGTGTACTCGGAGGCCATCGCGTGGGTGCTCGGAGACAGGAACGGGGCGCACGCAGTATCGCTGGCGTTTGAAAGCGCGATCAAATTGGGGATCGGCTGGATTCACCCGATCATGTCCTACGACGACGACTTAATAAACGGCGACATCATCATCCGCGCCGAGAACCCGTTCCGCATCCTGCCTGACCCGTATTTCACAGAAGCCGACCTGTCGGACTGTGACTACATTCTCAGGCTCGGGTGGTTGAGCAAAGGCAAGGCCGCGAACCTCTACCCGGAACACGCCAAAGAGATCGAGAAGATTCAGGCCGGGAGCGGCGCGCAGTTCGACGTGCAAAACCCGGCGTACCGGATTGCGAACAAAACCCATGTGAACATCACCGAGCGGTGGTACAGGGACTACGAAAAGCAGAATTACGTCATCGAGGGTACGACAGTCCGCGCCATTGACGACGAGAGCGCGCGGGGATTCAAGGAGCTTGCCGCCGCCTCCCCGGAGGAGTTCGGCCACCTCGTCGTGATCGAACGAAAAGTGCCTATCATCAAAATGCAGAGCGTGATCGAGGACCAGATTCTATGCTATGATGGTCCTTCTCCGTACTACCAACGGATGTACCCATTTATCCCCGTGTTTGGCGACTACGACCCGTCGTTCAACGATTGGAAATGGAAATTGCAGGGCCGTGTCCGTCTGCTCCGCGACTCGCAGAACGAAGCGAACAAGCGGAGATCGCAACTTCTCCACGCCGCCATGACCATCCCGCTGTCGGGGTGGTACTACGAGGAGGGGGCGGTTGACGACCCGAAGGTGTTCAACGAGAGCGCCGGGGCCGGGAAAGCCATGAAAATCCGCGACATCAACAAGGTTAAGCAGATCGTCCCGCAGAACATCCCGGCTGGGCTCGTGCAGCTAGAGAAGATGCACGACGAGGACATGATTCGCATGAACCTGAACGCCGACCTTCTCGGTGCAATCGAGGGCGGGACCGGCGCGAGCGCACCGGGTATCACCCTGCAACTGCGCCAGAGGCAAGGACTCATCGCGGTTCAGGGTCTTTTTGAAAACCTGTCAAACGCGAAGAAGATTCTCGGGAAATACCTCGTCGAGATGATTAACGAGCGGTGGGACCGCACGAAGCTTGAGCGCATAATCGGACGCGAGCTGCCGATGGATTGGGACGACGTGAAGCAGGACGCGAGATACGACGTGGTGATCGACGAGATCATCAACTCCCCGACCTACCGCATGACCAACTTCGTCATTCTCACGCAGCTCGCGCAGAGCGGATTCCCCGTTTCTCCGCAAACAATCGTGAAATACTCCGACTTCCCGCAGGGGATGAAGGATGACATTATGAACGATATTCAACAGGCGCAACAGGCGCAGCAGCCACAGGGGCCGCCGCCTACGCCGGAGACGCCGAACATCGCGGACGCCCCGATGGACGTGCCGCCTGAACTAATGGCGTAAAGCCGAAAGGCAAATTATATACGCAATGGAGTAGAAATGGAAGAGCAAATCACGCAAATGGGAGATGACCAGGCGACTCCGGCCAGCGTTGCGGATTCCACCGTCGAACTAGACACGGGCGGGACTGAGCTAGAGACGCCGACTAGCGAGGAGGTTGCAAAATCTCCAGAGGAATACGAGCGAGAATTAGAGGGGTTAAAGAAGGGGATTCAGGCGGAGCGCGAAAAGCGGAGGCTTTACGAGGACATTGCACGGCGCGGGTACGCCCAACAGCCGCAGCAGCCCCAGGCCCCGCAGTACGCGGATGAAGATTACGTCCAGTTTGGCGACGTGCGGAAGTACGTTGATTCCATACTTGGACAGTTCAAACAGCAGTACCGAAACGATCAGGTGCGCGTGAGCATTGACCGGGCGAAGGGAAAGTATTCGGACTTCGATGAAGCTATCGAGCTTGCCAACGAACTCAGTCTGCGCGACCCGGCCCTGACCGACTATGTGCTGAACTCCGTGGACCCCGGCGAAGTCATCTACCAGGTGGCCAGACGCCATCCGTCGTGGACGGGGAAGGCCGAGAAGGAGACGGCGAAGAAGATCACTCAGAAAATCGCTCAGAACACGAAACAGCCTCGCACGCTTTCCGATGCGGGAGCGGGGGCTGGCCCGGCTGAGTTTAGCTCAGACCGGATAAAAAACATGAGCCACGAAGAATTTGAAGCGCTGGTGCGAAAGAGGAAAGGTTACTAGCGCTTCTGAGGAGACATAATGGCAATTACCACGAAAGCGCTTCACGCGCCCGGTAACGACACCTACTATGACCGACTGCTTCTCGAACGGATGCTGCCGGTCATGGCCCACGAAAAGTGGGGCCAAAAAAGACCAATCAAATTACACAGCGGTGGGACTGCGAAGTTTCGCCGGATCGAACGTCTGAGCGCAGTACCCACTCCGCTCACCGATGGTACCGACGTCACGGCGGTTGTACCGACCATTACCGACATCACTTGCACGATCAATGAATACGGTAATGCGATTGAGTACACCCGTCTCGCCGACGAGACGAACCAGGACGCGCTCCTGACCGAGTACACCGAGCTGTTGGGCGAAAACCTCGCCGACACCCTCGACATCGTATGTCGGAACGTGATCAACGCCGGTACGTCCGTGCGCTACGCCAACGGCGTCGCCGCTCGCGGCAACGTGACCACGCTGATAACCACCACCGACCTCGATGTGGCCATTCGCTCGCTGGAACTCCAGAACGCGAAGAAGCACACGACCGGCCAGAAGGGCGGCCCCGGCGTCGGTACTGCTCCCGTGGCCGATGGCTACATCGCCATCACCCACCCCTATGTCGGCTACACCCTGAAAGGGCTGATCGGCTTCATCCCGGTTTCGGATTATCCGAACCCCGGCGCCGCCGAACCCGGTGAGATCGGGTCGTACCGCGACATCCGCTTTATCAGCACCACGAACGCCCGCTATTGGGCCGACTCCGGTGCGGTGATCGGCGCGACCGGCTATCGCTCCACTTCCGGCGTCAACCTCGACGTGTTCAGCACGCTCGTCATTGCCGCCGACTTCTACGGCGTTGTACCGCTGGGCGACGGCGCAGTGAAAACCGTCCGCAAGCCTTTCGGCTGGAACGACCTACTCGACCGTAACGCGGCTGTTGGCGCTCGCGCAACTATCGCGTACACAATTCTCAATGAGAACCTCGGGGTTCGCATTGAAACTTGCGCGGCGTAAGGAGGAATGAATGAGTAATCAAAACGTAATAACCGGCGAATACACCGGGACCGGGGCCGCCCTCAATGTAGAGGTTGGCTTCAAGCCGAGTGTAATCAAAATCTACAACAACGTGCAAGCGCTCGCTGGCGTGTGGAATGACAACATGGCGAACGGAAGCGCGACAATCGAGAGCGAGTACATCGACACCGTGCTCGATCCGACCAAACCCGCAATCGGGACGACCACTTCTCGTATCGCTCACGCGGCTTTCCGCTATCGGATTGCCGGTGTGCCGTACCTCAAGGACGCCCTGGCTGCCGGAGCTGCCCCTACCGCAACGACCATCCCGCAAAACAAGTGGGGGTTGTTCTGTTGGGAAATCGCGGCAGACGGAACGCTGGACACTGGCCCCGATGCCGCTGGCAACGCCGCTGGGGCGTATGCGACTGAGGCGGCTGCCATCGCCGCAATGCCCGCTCCCTCGGCTTCGCACATCATCCCGTTCTATGTAACGGTGATGCGGACGAACGCCGCCGGGTTTGTTGGCGCGACGACCGCGTTCAACGATGCCGAGACGACGTACAACTGCTACGAGTATTCTGCGTCGCAGATTCTCACCGGGGGGATCACCCCCTACGAGACCAACTTCTACGGTTTCACCGTGGGGACGAGCGCGTATCTCAACAAACTCGGGCAGACCTACTATTTTGAGGCGATCCGCTAGGGAGGTGGACTATGGCGAACCTGAGCAATAGCAACCACCACAACCTCCGGGCGTTCACCCGCATTATACAAGATTTCAATGCTGGCGACCTAGAGGAAATCGTCACGCTCGCCAACGAGCTGAGGACCGACCACGCGACTTTTAAGGCGGCACAGGATTCGACGGAGACTCTCATAGAGGAGCTCCACGACGATCATGCTTCCTTCAAGGCGGTAGTGGACGACCTCAAAACGCTGGCGAACGGTTTGCGTCTGTACGTCGCAGACCAGATGTTGGCGATTGGGACTCTGGCGATTTCTGCGACTGCTGAAAAGTTCAAGACTACCACCACTGCGATTTATCGCATCGGCGGCACTCACTACACGAAGGCCGCCACGGACAACCTTGCTTTTTCTGCGGCGTACACCGTGAACACCGGGGCTGCCGCCGGTCAGTTTTGGGGCGCGTTTCTCGTTCAGATTAATGCCGCCGGAACTGTAAGCACGAAGGCTGTGGCTGCGGACCAGGTATACGCGAGCGAGGCGGCGGCGATTGCCGCGCTCCCGGCTGCAGATGCGTCCAACGTCAGAATCGGGTACATCACCGTTCAGACGAAGGACACTGACGCCTGGGTTGCAAACACGGACGACCTCACGGCGGCGAGCGATTGCGCTGCGGCGAATTTTTACGATTTGCCCGCTCCGGCGACGCTTCCGTCGGCTGTGGCTACGTCCGCACCGGCGACGCTCACGGCTGCGAAACCCTCATCCGCTCCGGCGACTATTACCGCCGCAGCGATTGTGAAGGGCGACTAAGTATTCAGGCAGGGTGCGGGGGTAAAACCCCGCGCCCTGACATATATCAAGGAGATTGTCATGGCAGAAAACATCAGAATGAGTATGGCGAAGCAACGTCAATATACTATCCGAGTAACGAACAGGGACTTTCCGACCGGACTTCCCATCGACGTCAATTACAATGGCGAGGTTTTCAAAATTCCAGAGGACGAGGAATATACAACCTGTGAAGGGGTGGTGAAGCTGCTTCAAGACGCATGGTATCACGAGCCCGATCCGAAGCAGAAGAACCGTCGGCCCGACGAGCCGCAGCGGTGGATCAAGCACCGTCGGTACAACGTGGAGATCGTGGAGAAACACCCGATGCCGCATGAGAAGAAAAAAGAATCTGAGCTGGTAGAGGCGACCGCGTGACGCTGCAAGAGATTTACAACCGCGTCGTATGGTATGTTTACGGCGATTCGACGCCCCCGGCGTCGGTCGCTACATACCTTCAAGGCGCAAACGGGGCGATTGCCCGCGCTCACTATGAGATAATGAGCGGGTGGAATTACTGGTTCATGGAGGAGGAGACGACACAGGCGATCACCTCCGGTACGTCCGCGTACAACCTCCCGGCGCGTTTCAAGAAGGAGATCGCGCTCAGGCTGTACGACCTCACGAACCTCGTCTACAAGAACCCGCTCACGCGAATTGGGCGGGGCGACGCATACTATAAATATCTCGACGATGCGGACTCCACTGAATACCCGACCGTGTACGAGATATGGGACGGGCAGATCGTATTGAAGCCCGAGCCGAGCACGAACTCGACGCTCTACATCCGTTATTATCAATACCTGACCGGCCTCGTCAACCTCGCGGACCACGACGCCCTGACCGACAATCAGCATGGCGCGGAGGCCATTATATCCCGCGTGGTCATGGACTTTGCATCGAATATTGAATACGCAGACAAATATGCGCCGTTCTCGCAGCGTTACTCCGACGCGATACGGCTATTGCGCGAACAGGATCAGGAATATAAGCGCTACGGGCAAGATTACATTGCCTACGTCGGCGTGTAGGAGGGCATAAGTGCCAACGCATACAAACTCATGGAGCAATGCGGCCCCGGCTGACGCCGACGATATAAACCAGGGCGCGGCAGAAATGCGGAAATTCCGGCTCGACGTTGACGAGCGGATGGACGTTGACCACGACTGGCCCGCCTCCACCGACGGCGGATATCACACCGCCGTTCACCTGAAAGAGCAGGGTGCGGACCCGACCAACGTGGCCAACGTGGGCATTGTCTACACGAAGGACGACGCCGGAGACACCGAGCTGTACTACGAGGACGATTCGGGGAACGTGGTCAAGATCACCGAGGACGGCGTGTTGGCAACGACGATGACCACGACCGTCGCCGCGAAGCAGCGCGAGGAGATCACGCGCAACGCTGGCGGGTTTTGGGGCGACGTGTACTACAAGGACGCCGACGAAATAAACATCAAGGTGAAGTCTGTTCACGGGATGACTCCGTGGGTTGGCGTTATCCTTAACAACGGGAAATATCTTGAATTGACGTCGGACTTCAATCTCGTTCTCGGGCAGCCGGGAGCCGGGGGCCACATCCTCGACGGGATCACGGCCACGCTGAATAATGAGTGGTACATAATTTGGGGCTACGAGACTGCGGGTGGTGCATTATCGTTCGGTTATACGTGGATGCCTTGCACGACTTTCTCAACCAACAATCCCACCGACACGCTGGCCCTGAATCAAGTGAACACTCAGGACATCGGGCTATTGTTCAATCCCGGCGCAAACCTCCTCGTCTGGAACGCGAGCACGAAGTTCGAGACGTGGCGGTATAATACCGCTGGTGGCTCAACTCCGACCGGCGAGTGTTATGTTGATAGCCGCGTTGCCGCGATGCTCATGCTCGACGGCGCGCTGGCAGTGAATAACTTCTCGGCCAACGACTACGTGATACAGCTCGACAATTTCAAGCCGCTCGCCGTTGACGATGGGCTTGTCGTGGACGTTATAGGTTCACGCGGGTATCGGGATACTGGAATACGTGTACGAACTGGCGCAGCGGGAGCGATAATGCAATTTTCAATACACGGGAAGCGGTTTTATTTTACGAATGGAGACGGTTCGGTAGATTATGCGCGAGCATCAGGGTTGAATACATATACGGTCGGGAATACATATACCACAACACGCGAATCTCATGTTCCACCGGACAAAACTGGAATAATTCGGATCAACATGGGCTATGTGAGCGTTGTTGCAAAACATTATTATGATACATACGGGGTAGAGTGTGCTGCCGGAGACGATACGGTCGTATTCCACGAAAACAGCCTAGTAGAGCACGGATTAAGTTGTTATAAGTGCGGAGTCGCCGCGACAACTGGAATTAGCACAATGGGATATATGCTATGAAAAACATCTGGGCTGTCAACAAGGCGACCGGCGTAATGGACGCAAACATTACCGGATCGAATTTTATGTGGGATTATCTCGGACTGTCCGAGGAAACACACGAACGGTACTACACTGATGCCGACTGGCGATCGCATGAGAGTGGCGAACCGCTGTATGTGTCGGATGGCAAGGGCGGCCACCGCGAGCGCACCGAATCCGAGATCAAAAGCGGGGCGAAATACAAGGCGTGGTTTAACGCAAAGATCGAATCACAGCTTGAAAAAATCGACATCAAGCGCATCCGTCCGAGCGCGGAGATCAACGACGACGACACGGGTGCGCAAGATAAAACTGCGGCCAAAGCCGCGCTGAAAACGCTGAACGCTCAGGCGGCGGCGCTCAGGGCGCAGATTATAAAATAATGCCGCCAGTATTCGAAAACGTCCGCATCATGGAACGCGAGCCGATGCCGCAAGCACCGGATGGGCTGGACCCGGCGGTGAAGATGTATTTGGATCAAGTGCTCAAAAAGTTTCAGGAGCAGCAGTTCAAGCTCGCAAAGGACATGGGTGATATTAAAATCGACCTGGACAGTCTGATACCATGAACCACTTCCACGTCCCACAACTGGCCGGAGTGGACAAAGATCATCACGCGCGGATGATACCGGACGAGCGATGTTCCGACCTTCTCAATGTGTGGTTCAAGGACGGGAAGATCAGCCGACGCGGCGGGTACACCAACCTCGCGACGCTGAACGGGATCGTGACCTCGTATGACTACTACGAACTCATGTATTCGTCCGACACGTTCCCGACGGTGTTCACGACCACCGACGTGTACTACTACGATTACTCGTCGTCAACGTGGAAATTCCTCACGGAGACGTACACCGACGGGACCGTGACGTGCGCCGGGACAACCGCCGTTACGCTCACCCCGGTGGACGGGGTATATCAGCACGGGAACCTCGCTATATCGGCCCTCGCACCGGAGGACTTCAAGACGACCCAGGAAACCATGTACTATATCGGTGGGGCCGCCGGGACGTATGCGGCTACGGACAGTCTCGGGTTTTCTGCGGCGCACACGATCAACGTGGCTGCGGGGGCAGGGCAGTTTTGGGGAATATTTCTGGTGCAAATAGACATCGCCGGGACGGTTAGCACAAAGGTTCCGGCAGCAAACCAGACCTACGCGACGAGCGCGCTTGCCATTGCCGCGAAACCGGCCCCTGACGCCGGGAACCTTGAACTTGGCTACATCCTAGTGCGCAGCAAGGCGGCGACATCGTGGACGGCAAATGCCGACGACATGACCGCTGGCTCGGATTGCGACACGGCGGTGTTCGTGGACGCGACAGAGGCAGAGAACGCATGGGACACCGCATGGCCAGCGGGTGGCCAGTACCAGATGGGTTTTGGCACAACCGACCCCGACGCGGTGACGACGTGGTATGCGGTACAGACGATCACCGGGCGAACCACGATGACGCTGGCGACCGCCGGGCCGAACGTGGCCGGGAGCACTTACTGTTTACGGCAGTGTTACAACGGCAACTACGGGCAGATACCCGTGATGTTCGACCATGTGATCGTGGTTGACCCATCGACCAACGACTCGCTACTCCTGTTCGCCAACGGGACTGACCCGTGCAAACAGTTTGACGGCACGACTGTTTCCGACCTGACCGGCGCTCCGTACTCGGGGAAATTCCTCGCCTACTACCACAATCACACGCTCATGGCGTATCTGCGAGACATCACGACCGGAGACTACTATCCGCAATCCGTGGCCTACTCAGTGGCTGGCGACCCTACGGATTGGGCCGCTGCCGGATCGGGGATTACGCAGCTCACCGCCGACCCCGCTGTCATAACCGGAATGGCGATGCTGAAAGAGCACCTGTTCGTTTTCAAACAAATGAGCATCACGACGGTAATGTATACGCAGAACGCGACATCGCCGTTTGACTTCATCGAGAACACCGCGAACATTGGGACACCCATCGGGCGCACCATCGGGGTCGTGGACAACAATTTCCTGTTCTTCCTGGGCCCGGACTCAATCTATATGTTTGACGGCGTGAACTGCGTTGACGTGGGGATCGGCATAACCCGGTTCCTCATGGATAACCTGAACTACCTGTATCTTGAAACTTCCCACGCCGTCGTCATGCGCGACCATCACCTGTACTGCCTGTTTGTTCCTATTGGTAGCGGTGCTACCACGCCAAACTATTGTTTCGCGTATGACTACCAGCAGAAGATATGGACGATATGGGCCTTTGCCGACCGGATCAGCGGGAGCGGGAAACTTGCGAAAACACAGTTTTTCATCCGATGGATGGACGTACCGGCAGGGACGACATGGGCCGCCTACCCCGGAACGTGGGGCGGGCGAAGACTATCTTCCGGCGCTCCATACACCGTGCTCGGTGACACTGCGGGCGGCCTCCACAAATTCGACGATACCGATACCGACGATGGTACGGCGATTACTGCATGGTTCGTGACGAGCGACTTCGACTGCGGCGACCCGAAGCACGCAAAGAAGTTTCTGGAGTTTATCTACGCGGCGTACCCGGACGTGACCGCAGCATACGACGACCTCAACCTGTCGTGCTCCGTGGACTACGGAAACAGTTGGTATGGCCCCGTCACGATCACATTACAGGGAACGGCTGACATGACCGAGCACGTATTCAATACGATTCAGTTTGGGAAGCAGATACGGTACAAGATAGAAAACGTCACGGGCGGGGATTTTGAGGTCGAGGGTTTCGTCGTCGGCTATCACCCGACCGGACAGGGCAGAGGGAAGGTGATACCGAGATGATTAAAACGATCAGCACGCCGAACAAGATTGAGATTATTTTTCCGCTCATCAAGAAATTCTGCAAGGCGGCGAAAGCCCCGTACCGCGCCGGGGAGATGGCGCACTGGCTCCGTCAGAGCGTGGGAAGCCCGCTCATGCGGGTGGTGGTGAGCGACACGGACGGTCTGCATGGGTTCGCCGTGATGTACCTCATGCAAGATATAATGACGCCGAAATTGTTTGTCTCGCAGTTCTACGCCGAGGGAGACGACGAGAAAAAGGCGGCGGCGAAGAAGGAGCTGTCCGAGTACATCGTCAAGACCGCGATGGACAACGGCATAGGAATCATCACCTATCACACCTACCACGATCCAGACTGGATGATCGAGCGGTTTGGAGAGATAGGCTATAAATTCGAAAAACGCGGCAGCGTGCTAGAGATGGCGCTGTCGGTAGAGGAGGCGTAACATGGGCGGCGGCGGTGGCGGCGGCGGTGGTGGTTTCATGGGGGACGTTGGACGTGTTGTAGGGCAGGTCCCCGGAATGCCTTCGGCCATAATGTCTGGCGGGAAAAACTGGGGAGGCTTCCTGACTCCCGGTGGCTGGTCTCCCAATATACGGGGCCGTATATTTGGAGACCAGAGCCAGAGGTCCGTCACTCCCGGTGGAAAGGGCGGTATATGGGGAGACCAGGGCCAGAGGTCCGTCACTCCATACGGCACGACCAGCGCCAATCAGGAAGCCATGCTCGGCAAGTATAACGAGCAGATACAGCAATACGGCGGCTCGTCGCGCAACCCGCTACTTGGGATGACGAACAACTCGCGGATGAACATACGGGAATCAACGCAGGTTGACCCGTGGGCTACACAGCAGTTTTTTCAGGACGCCGTCTACAACCCGGCAATGCGGCAGCTCAACGACGTTACACTCCCAGGAATACGCGAGAGCATGGGACGGAATTATTGGTCTACGGCCAGACGCGCACAGGAGCAGGGCGCGCGGCAGGCGACCGACAATCAGCTCATGTCGGAACTGGCAAAGATGCAGTATGCCGACGAACAGGCCAGACGGCAGATTGCCGACGTAACACAGGCGCGGAACATTCAGGAGGCGGCACGGGAGCAGGCGCAGCGGATCAACCTGTATCAGCTAACCGACCCGCTATTGCAGCAGCATTTCGCGCCGATGGCGACGGCTCACACCGTAGATCAGCTCGTAGACAACGGACGATACACGCCGGGGTTGATGGACCGGCTCGGGCAGATTGCGAAAATCGGCGCCGGGATCGGCACGATGGTAGCCGGGCTAGGCTAGGAGGCTCACAATGGCGATATACAACAGCGGCGGCAATGACTACAACTGGGGAATGGATTGGACCCCCGTGTCACAGACGTTCCTCGGCATAGGCGACCTCCTGAACAAAAAAAAGCGGCTCGCGTATGAGATGGGGGATTATCAGGGTGGAAACCCGCAGTACGCCGGATCGCTCAAAGACACCATCCAAAAGGTCACGTCTGCGGCTGGCGACAATCCGTATAGTGCCGTTGGTACTCAGTCTGGAATCGGCGGCGACACGCTGTTCGCTCGCGGAGAACAGGCCGGTCTTAATGCGGCGCTGGCATACGACAAAAAAAACCCGCAGAAAATTTCCGGCGTTGACCTGTTCTTGGCGGAGGGTGGCGGCGGAATTAACAAGATGGGGAACGTGAGCACCGATCAGTTTGTAGAACAGGCGCAAAACAGGGCGCTCGCACGGCAAGCTGCGGCTGACACCGCAAAGCAAAAAATGGACTCGTCGTGGAGCGTTGACGTGAAGGGGGGGAAGGCGCAGCTCGGAGGTGAATATTTCGGGCAAGCATACATGAACCCGGAAACCGGGAAAAAGGAGTGGGTGCGCCCGCTTGCGGAAACTCTCAAGAGCGCCGAACAGGAAATGGCCGGTGCTCCGCAGAAAAAGGCGCAGCAGATACAGAGGCGCGTCGCAGACGAGATTCGAACAAACGTCCGCAATGGATACAAGTACAAGGGTGCAGACTTTAGGCAATCCCAGGAAATACTTCTGAACGATACGCTCGCAAGGCTCGCGCAAACGAACAACCCGAGGGAGTACCTAAACACGGTGATGAAATATATTCAGGACGTAAAGGTCGCCAACGTGGGGATGCACCCCGACCACCAGATCAAGACAAATGAGTTGAGGGATTATCTGTTGGCCGGTATGCCGCGTCCGGCTGGTGGGCCTAGACTCAAGACATGGCAGGTTCCGAGGTCAATCAATGGGACTGTCGTAAACTTTACAGTCAGCGCCGCAGACCCAAAAAGCGCGATACGCGAAGCCGAAGCCGAAGCGATGCGTCAATACAACACAAAGGGGCTTGGAACAACTGCGGTTCCGGCGAGCGCCGGGTACGACCCGAGCCTCAAGTACGCGGCGGCTGGCAACGAGGCCATGAAGCGCGCCATCGAAGGCAACGCAAGCCCCGACACACTGCGGAATATAAGCGAAAGCACGATGACGAGTGTACGCAACACTCCGATGGGCGGTTCGCGCAGCGACGTGTATCAGATGAACAACGACGTTGGCGGGTTTGGCATAGGAATAAATGCCGTTCCATCGGTAGACATTAAAACGGCGGCGAACGAGACAGACGAGCAGCGGCGCAAACGAATACTCGGGCGGTAAACAGTGTCCCTATCATGGCGAGACATCGCGTCTGACCCCGCGTACATTCAGGCAGACGACAAGCGGAAGCGGGAGATCGAGGCCAACTTCTACCGGGAGGTGGTCGCGTCGGAGCTTGGCGACACGCCGGAGAACCGGGCGTGGTTTCAAACGAGCATCGGAGGAAAACAGGAAGCCGCGCCGAGTGCTACTTTTGAGCAGATGAACCGCGAAGGGCCAGACGACCGGACGCTGCTCGGAAAGGCCGTGGACGCCATGACGACCCCGTGGCCGCTCGGTTATATCAAAGATGCGCCGGAGCAGACCGCCCCACCAACGCCACCGCAGACGCGCTATGTCGCCCCCAGGGACGCGCAGGGAATGATCCTACCGGAGAAGCCCGTCGAGGAAACGCTCACGGCCCCGTACAGACCAGGAGCCGGAACCGCGTCGGTAATGGATGTCATAAAGACGATTGGCCTTGCTAACCCGGTCACGTTTGTCCCGGCGCTCGGGGCGCAGATAGCAGAGGGAGGCGAACCGCTCATGCGGTCCATCGCGTCCGTACCGGGCGGCCTCGCGGTTGATATACCGCTTGGCGCGCTCGGTGTAACCGGGGCCGGGAGCCTTGCGAAAGGCGCGCGGGCGCTGTACGAGGCGACCCCGCTTGCCATCCCGGGAGCATTGGCAAACCTCACGAAGTTCGGGGCGAAGGCGGCGGCGAAGGGCGCGGAAAAGCTCGCTGGCGACATTCTCCCCCAGGTTGACGACTTCAAAATACCGACACGGAATATAAACTTTCAGGGAAAAGAATACGCATTTGTTTCGCCCGAAGCAAAGAACATCATCGAAACGTCGATAGCCGACGCCGCCGACGTGGAGCGCACGCTTAACCCATCCTATGTAGAGCGAGCGAAAAAACTACCGGAAAAGGCGACGCGGTGGTTTTCTGACATCGACGGCAATCTATCGTTCAAGGTGTCACGAGACGGCCCCGTCGGTGACGACGTGCGGATATATCTTGAGAACATCAAGGGCGCGAATGCACAGGCGCGCGAAGAAATTACCAGGCTGGACAAAACGCTTTTCAAGAGCATGTCGGAGCAAGACAGGGCGACGCTCGGGCAGTTCTACCGAGCACAGAGGACGGCGCAACTTGAGGACGTGCGCCCGGAAATGCTACACGGGCGGGTGCATGAGGGGTCGTCGTCGCGGTTCCTGTCGGAGATGAAGCAGAATCACCCCGACCTTTATGAAGGATTGCAAAAGGCGGCAGAACCCATCGAGGCGACGAGAATAAAACTTGTCCGCGAGATGGAGGCGAACGGCCTTATCCCGAAACACCTTGCCGACGAGTACGCAAACACGCCGTACTATCTGTCGAGAAAATTCCTTGAGAAGATCGACCCCGCCGCCGGGATGCAAACAATCGAGGGAAAGGGCGTGGTCATGGGGCGCAGCGGCATACCGCACCTGAAATACGGCGCGAGCGGAGCGATGATCGAGGACCCGCAGACGCTTATAAACGATTTCATTCTGCGATCCACAATGGCAATGCGCCGTAACGATGCGGCAAAGGCGCTCGGGAAATATGCGGAGCTTGTGCCGGACAATGCCATTGGAGCGAAGCCCGTCAGAGACACCAGACTCCCGCAGACCGAAGCGGCGATCCTCGGGCGTCACCGGGAGGCGGCAAACAAGATGATAGACCGGCTCGCTATGCAGCGGGACAAGGCGATGAAAGCCGCGCCGGGAAAGGCCGCACAGATCGAGGCGAAGTTCGCAGAGAAGATCGCCAAAGCGGAAGAACGAATAGCGAAGCGCGCCGAAAAGATATTGCAATCGAAGCCCGGCCCGGTGGCCGATCCGGGGTACGAGGTAATTCAATACATGGATGCCGGCGAGCCGAAATACGTTCAGCTCCCGAAGGACATGGCCGCAGAGTTCGCGTCGTCGGACCCGCAGATAACGAAAACGATGGCCTCCGTGATCGACCTTTTGTCCGGGTCAAAGGTGCTCAAGGAGACGGCCACCGGCTACAATCTTGAGTTCGGACTCCGAAACATCCTACGGGACTGGCCCCATGCCGTGCTCGTCATGGCGACACAGAAGCAGCTCGCCCCGGTGCTCCCGGTGGCCGCCGGGCAGTTCGCCGTAAACCTGGCGCGCACGGCCAAAGATGCGTTTTCGCTCGGCAAGCGTCCGTTGTGGGAGCAGTTCGTCAAGGCGGGTGGAGCGAGGACGTACTACGCAGAGTACGGGAGAACGGGTCTACTGGCGAGGGGGCTTGAGAAAACGCCCGGACTGCGAAAGGCGTACCTCGCGATCAATCATTTCCTTGAACGCACAGAACAATGGACCAAGCTCGCCGCGTTTCAGAGGGCATTGGAGAACGGTCACGCCCCGCACAAGGCGGCGAACATAGCCGCGAACATCGTGGACTTCTCGCAGGGCGGGTCGGTCATTAAGTCGCTGGAAAACTTCACCCCGTATGTGAACGCGGCTGTCGCCGGTACGCGGTCGCTGTGGAGGGTTGCGCGGGAAAACCCGACGAGGTTTGCCGGACTTGTGATGCAGCTCGGCGTGTTCGCCGCGCTCGCTCGGGCGATGCAGCACACCATGTTTCCTGAGATGTTCGACGGGAGATTCAGCGACACCGACCTCGCGAGGAACTTCAAGATACCCGTCTGGTCGTACACCGACAAAGAGGGCAGACCGCAAACGCTCACGATTGACATACCAAAAGACCAGTCGCAATCTTTTTTTGCCGCCCCGTTTGAGGCGATGGTTGACGGGATGATGGGGAAGAAGGACTGGCCCGAGACGGCCCGCAAGGCATGGGCGACGATTTCCACCGGCGCAGGCGAGGCCACGCCGGTTGGCCCAGAGAATATGCTCCCGCCGCTCCCAAAGGCCCTGTTCACCTATATCTCAAACTATGACCTATTCCGCAGGGAGAACGTGTGGAAGGGGCCGGAGAGCAGCCCGTCGCGCGAGTATGACAGTTATACGCCGTGGGCGTGGAAGAAGTTCGGGGAGCTTACAACGCTATCCCCGGAGAGATCGCGTGCTGCATTTCACCAGGTATTCGCGCGAAACAACCTCCTCAATGACATGGTGGGCGGCGGTTTCTCCGCTGTGTTCCGAATGATGAACCCGGAGGAGCGCGACAAGATGGCTCAGGAGATGGCCGAAACATTTTCCTCCGAGCCGGATGCTGTACGCAGACTGCCCGGTATCAGAAAGATCACATCAACCTCGCGCTCCCAAAAGCGGTATGACGACATCATGTCCAAGCGCAAACAGGAGGCGACGGACGAATACCTGGACACATACCAACCGATCAACGACATCGCCCGGAGATACCGACGGATGCCGTCTGAGAGCACCCGCGCCGAGTGGGCCGCGAAAATAGCGGAAGCGCCTCAATATATGCAATCAGGACTTCGCGACCGAATGAGGACTCAGCTCAGAATGGGCAGCGTGGAGAATCAGGGGCTTATGATGAGGCTCATAAACATGGCCCCCGAGGCGCGCGCGAGGGCGCTGTCGGACATTATTAAATTGGCAGACGACACAGAGCGAATGCAGCTCATCCGAGACGCCAACATGACGCCGGGGTTCTGGTCGCGTCGGTCGCGCGGAGAGTGGAACAGGGTCGGACAGGGTGGCGGGTGGTGAGGCCGGAAACAATTAAATCGTACAAGCGCATCCGCGCCGAATACTGCGACCACTGGTGCGGCGGCCCGTGCGATACTATTGAACGACTGCGATGTACCGAGTTTTTTCTGTTTGAGGCAATGAGAGACAGTGACCTATACGACGAGGGGGAGCGCGAGCATGGAGTGGGAGAAATTGCTAGGTGTGGGATTAACGGCGCTTACCGGGGTCGTGGGCGTCGTGGTGTGGTTAATACGGTTGGAGGGGCGCATTAACATGATAACGCAGCGCAACGATGACTGTGCGCGACGGAGCGACGAGAGATATCACGTCATGCAGACGGCCATTGCCAACGTGGACCGCGACCTGAACGCATCGACATCATCACTGTTCCAGCTCGTGGGCGATCTTGACCGAATCGTTCACAGGCTAGAGGGCATCATAGACAGTACGAGGAGGCCGTGATGGGAGACATGAGCGAGCATTTTAGCCGGTCGGAGCTGGCCTGTCGGTGCGGGTGTAATCAACTCATAGACGAGAACGTCCCGCTTGACCTGTTGGAATTTCTGAGGAAATACTTCGACAAGCCTATCGTCGTTCACTGTTGTATGAGGTGTGAGCCTCACAACAAGCGGGTGGGCGGTGTGAACAAAAGCCACCACACCACATCGTCTGCGGTGGACTTCCACGTCAAGGGCCTGTCGATTAAAGAGCTTCACCGTGAAATGAAAACCATCTACGCGGAAAAGGTCTACCCGGACATGGGGTTAGGAATATACGATTGGGGAGTGCACGTTGACCTGAAAGGGAGGCGAACGTGGAGCTAGCCGAGGGGCGCACGATAACGAAGGGGAAGGACCGCTACTTTTTTCACCTCAAAGAGGTGGACGGGAAATACTATGCGCGGATCACGATGAACGATGTGAGCATAGCGAGCGGCATATTCTCCACGCACTCGGGCGCGCGGAGCTACCTAGACAGGATGGTGGAGGGGTACTGTGGGAACGATTAAATCTATGCTGTCATCGCAGGGCGACGTGTCGTCCATGCGTATCTGTATGTTTATTCTTGTTCTGTCGTCCGTGGCCTGTGCTGTCCTCGGCATAGTGCAGGGCCGCGACCTGTTTGGCCTCGCCGCGCTCGTTACGTCCATGCTAGTACCGGGCATGGGCGCGAAGGCCGTGCAGTCATTCTCGGAGGTCAAGGGTGAAAAAAGTCAACCTCAAGAGTAAGTGGCTCTCACTCAACCTCGATAGCAAACAGTGGTTCGCGTCCATACTGTTGATCGGCATACTCCTCGCGCTCATCCTGTGCGATTGGGCGTGGACCGGCGGCGGCCTGTCGTGTCAAAAATCACACCCGGTTATTCAGAAGCGCGCGAAATGAAACGAGTGCTCGCAGGGTTCGCGGCAGGGCTGCTCATAGGGATGGGGGCCACGGCGTATGTGATGTGGCCGGAGGAAGTGCAGCACCAACAAGAGGTGATTGACAATGTGGATAAAGCTATCGACCGTCATAAAAATTCTGCTAGCGGCGGCTGCGGTGACGGCCCTGATGATATTCCATGCCCGCGAACTGAGGTGTGAGAATGTCAAGCGCGTGGATTGCGAGGGGAGGGCTTATGTTGCGGTTGACCACTATAACGCGTGTGTACGCGATCTCAACCGTGGTATACGGCTGGTGCGTGACTGTCATAGACAATGCGCTGCGGAAATGGAGGAGGCGAAGGCTGGCATCCTTGCAGCGAACGCGGAGGATCGTGCGGCCAAAACGTCGGGCCTGATTGACGGATTTCTTCTGGGCCTCCCGTCGGGAGCGGCCATAGTCGTCCTTATCATCCTTCTGCTCTGACATCGCCCCGGCTCCCCGCCGGGGTTCTTTTTACGCCGCGTAGCGCGTGAATATTCGGGTGGCGAACTGTTCCAGTTTGCCGCGCCTAACACTTTTTTTCGCCACCGCCTCAAAAAGCTCTGGATCAAACAACACCCGGTACGGCTGGCGCAGTACCAGCGTGGCGCGCCTGAGACAACCCCGATTCTTTCCTTAATGTCTTTAGTCGCTCCCCGTACATACTACCAATTAAATCGCTAAAAAATTCCATTTCAACAATTTTATTGGAAAAAAGTATTGACGAAAACAATATTATCGGCATATTGGAGACATAACAGCAGTAATACGACATAATCAGAGGCGAAAATGCAATACACAATATCAATTTCTACCGAGCAATGGCGCGCGTTCAAACAGGCGTGTGCGCTCAAGGGCGTAACAATGTCTGCGGTCATGCGGAAAATGATCGAGCAGTACGTCAAGAAGGAGGGCGGGAAATGAAAGAGCAAGAAGCATACGCGGTACTCATACGCAAAGACCCCG
>ERZ795044.1166-NODE-1166-length-23907-cov-5.207194_pt1 | contig 23907 bp, 19 predicted proteins | sample MGYA00375128_ERZ795044 | MGnify/ENA primary metagenome ERZ795044 (study PRJEB30173, sample SAMN05720213) | anaerobic digester metagenome | isolation source: active sludge of municipal wastewater-treating anaerobic digesters | place: USA | collected 2014-12-22 ... | reverse complement strand
CGAGACCATCACCCAGCCCGCCAGCAGCCGCGACGTGCAGATGCAGAAAGTCGCCATGAACCTGGCCGACGACAGCGGCGCTCAATGGCAACTCAGCGCCGATTCGGGCCAGATGCCGCCGGACGCACGGCGCATCGAACTGGCGGGCGACGTGCTGATCCGTGGCGAGGCAGGCAGCGCGCGCGAACCCCTCGAAATCCGCACTGCCGAGCTCACCTATGATGTCGAGAACGAGCGGGCCACCAGCAGCGTGGATGTCACGATCCTGCTGACCGGCAAACGTCTCGAGGCGCGCGGACTCGATGCAAATATGAAGGACCGTCAGGTCCGGCTAGAATCGAAGGTACATGGCCGTTTCATTCCCTAGATCTCTGGCGCTCAGTGCCGTCATCGCGCTGGCCCCCGGCTCCGGCCTCGCAGCCGACGTGCCAGCGGCCACGTCGCCGGCCGCACCCCGGCCCGCGAGCCGGGATCTCCCCGTCTCACTCGACGCCGCCTCGTCAGAGGTCGATTACCGCACGAACACCGTGAATTTTCGTGACGTCGTCATTTCGCAGGGCGGCATGCGCGTCGCGGCGGAGTCGGCACGCGCCACCGGCCTGAATTTCGAGAACGCCACGTGGAATTTCCGCGGCAATGTGCGCATCACCGTCGATGGCGGAAGCCTGCGCTCGGATGAGGCGAAGGTGGACTTCGCGGCCAATCGCATCGCTCGCGCCACGATCTCGGGCTCCCCGGCCCAGTTCGAACAGAAGCGCGCCGAGACCACCGAGCTTGCGCGCGGCCGTGCGGGGCTGATCGTGTACGACGTTCCCACCGGCACCGTGAAACTGACCCAGGACGCCTGGCTCACGGATGGTCGCAACGACATCAGCGGCCAGGAACTCGTCTACAACGTGCGCGAGCAGCGCGTCCAGGCCGAGGCCAAGCCCGGCAACACCGATCGCGTTCGCATCACCATTCGCCTGCGCGACCCCGGCGCGGCTCCATGACGCAGCTGCGCGCGGAGCACCTTGCGAAGTCCTACAAGGCTCGCAAGGTCGTCACGGACCTGTCGCTGAGCGTGAACAGCGGCGAGGTCGTGGGGCTCCTCGGCCCGAATGGCGCAGGCAAGACCACCGCCTTCTACATGATCGTCGGGCTCGTCGTCGCGGACGCGGGCCAGATCTTCATCGACGACGCGGACCTCACCGGCATGCCGATTCACCGTCGCGCGCAGCTCGGCATCGGTTACCTGCCGCAGGAAGCGTCGGTGTTCCGTCGCCTCTCGGTCGCCGACAACATCCTCGCGATCCTCGAGACGCGGCCGGAGCTCGACCGCAGTGCGCAACAGGCTCGGCTCGAGGAGATCCTCGCGGAGCTTCGCATCGGCCACGTCCGCGACAGCCTGGGGCAGGCACTGTCGGGCGGCGAACGGCGCCGCGTCGAAATCGCGCGCGCGCTGGCCGCGGAGCCGCGCTTCCTGCTGCTCGATGAGCCGTTTGCCGGCGTCGACCCGCTGTCTGTCGCCGATATCCAGCGCATCGTGCGGGAGCTCGCTGACAAGGGCATCGGCGTGCTGATCACGGACCACAACGTGCGCGAAACCCTGGGCGTCTGCAGCCGCTCCTACATCATTGGCAATGGAACTGTGATCGCTGCCGGATCTGCGGAAGAAATCCTTGCCAATTCCCAAGTTCGTGAGGTGTACTTGGGCGAATCCTTCCGTCTGTAGACGTCGCCACGTAGACACCTCGGTCCCGCCATGTTGAAGCCTTCACTGCAGCTCCGGCTGGGTCAGCAATTGACCATGACCCCGCAGCTGCAGCAGGCCATACGCCTGCTGCAATTGCCGGCGCTCGAACTGCAGGCGCACATCCGCGAGCTGCTCGAAAGCAACGTGATGCTGGAAGCCGTCGAGGAGACGGACGCCACCGGCACGTTCGAGATGCTCACGCCGATCGCGGAGCCGGTGCGGGAATCGGAGCAGGCTGGTGCCTCGTCCGATTCAGACGCCCCGGAAGGCGGCGGCACGATGGAAATCGAGGTGATCGAGGACGGCTGGGCCGAGCGCTCGGCCGGCACCTCCGACACCCCGTACAACTCCGACGATGACGACCGTCAGCAGGACATCGCCGACGAGTCGGGACGTTCGCTGCACGAGTATCTCCTGTCACAGCTCGAACTCGCCGGCCTGTCGCCGTCCGACCTTGCCATCGCCACGGCGATTGTCGATGCGATCAACGACGACGGATACGTCACGGACTCCCTGACCGACATCGCCGCGACGCTGCGCCCGGAGATCATCTGCGACGAGGAAGAAGTCGAGCGCGTGCTGATGCTCGTGCAGATGCTCGATCCGGTCGGCATCGCCGCCCGCTCGGTCAGCGAGTGCATCCTGCTGCAGCTCGGCCAGCTCGATCCGGGCACGGAAGGTCTCGATGTGGCGAAGCGCATCGCCGAGCATCATCTCGATCTCGTCGCCGGGCGTGATGCCAGCCAGCTGCGCCGCGCCGTCGGCGCGGACGAAGAAACCATCGACCAGGCGCTGGCGCTCGTGCGCTCCTGCCATCCGAGGCCCGGCACGGTGGTCAGTGGTGGTGCCGCGGAATACGTGATTCCCGATGTCTTCGTGCGCCGCACTGAGCGCGGCTGGTCCGTGGAAATCAATCCGAGCACCGTGCCGCGCGTGCGGCTCAACGAGGGCTACGCCAGTCTGATCGGCCGCAGTGCCGGCCATGCCACGATGCGCTCGCAGCTGCAGGAGGCGCGCTGGCTGCTGAAGAGCCTTGAAATCCGCAACGACACACTCATGAAAGTGGCAAGGGCCATCGTCGAGCGGCAATCAGCCTTCCTTGAACAGGGCGACGAATTCATGCGGCCGATGATCCTGAAGGACATCGCCGAAGCGATCGAGATGCACGAATCCACCATTTCGCGAATCACCTCGGGCAAATACATGCACACGCCGCGCGGCGTGTTCGAACTGCGGTATTTCTTCTCCAGCCAGGTGGAGGGCCAGGACGGCCAGGGCACCTCCTCGACCGCGATCCGGGCGAAGATCCGCAAGCTGATCAAGGAAGAGGACCCCGCCAGCCCGCTGTCCGACAACCGACTGGCAGAAATTCTCTCCAATGAAGGAATTCCCGTGGCGCGACGCACCGTAGCGAAGTACCGTGAAGCCCTCGGGCTCGCGTCTTCGGCCGAGCGCAAGCGCCAGGGCTCGAAGTAAACGCATCGCTCAAGTTGTCAACGTCAGGAGTCCACCATGCAAATGCAGGTCACTGGTCACCACGTCGAAGTCACCCCGGCACTTCGCGCGTATGTCGAGAAGAAGTTCGAGCGCATCGTCCGCCACTTCGACAACCTGATCGACGTGCATTGCATCCTGACGGTCGAGAAACTGAACCAGAAGGCTGAGGCAACTTTGAAAGTGCGCGGCAACGACATCCATGCCGACGCCACGGACGGCAACATGTACGCCGCAATCGACGCACTCACCGACAAGCTGGATCGCCTTGTGAAGAAGCACAAGGAAAAAGCCAACGACCACCGCGCCGTCGAGGGACGCAACGCCCGGCATTGAGCCGGGGCGGCGCGGCAAACAGCAGTGGATGCCATGCGCCTGATTTTCGTCAGTGGGCTGTCGGGCGCCGGCAAGAGCGTGACGCTCAACATGCTGGAGGACGTCGGCTTCTATTGCATCGACAACCTCCCGGCCGCGATGCTCACGCCGTTCATTTCGCATGCGCTGCGCTCGCAGCGCGGCGTGTTCGCACGGACGGCCGTCGGGATCGACGCGCGCAACACATCGGCGGAAATCGAGTCCGTGCCGCGGGTCATCGAGGAACTGAAGCGCAGCGGCATCCGCTGCGAGTTGCTGCTGCTGCTGGCCACGGACGATGAATTGTTGCGCCGCTATGCCGAAACCAAGCGGCGGCACCCACTCTCCCAGGAAGGCCGCGATCTGCGCCATGCGATCGCACTCGAGCGGCAGCTGCTCGAACCCGTCATGAACGCCGCGGATCTCGTGATCGACACGACCCGCCTCGGCGTGCACGGCCTGCGCGACATCATCGTGCAGCGCGTCGAGCAGCGCGCGGCGGGTGATCTGTCCATCACCTTCGAGTCCTTCGGCTTCAAGCATGGGTTGCCCGCCGATGCCGACTTCGTGTTCGACGCTCGCACACTGCCGAACCCGTTCTGGGATCCGCAGCTGCGGGCGCTGACAGGCCGGGACGCCGAGGTGATCCGCTACCTCGAGAACCAGCCGGCGGTCGGCAAACTGCTCGACGACATCGCGAACTTCGTCGCGGCACGAATTCCCGAGCATTCAGCCAGCAATCGCCGCTATCTCACCATCGCAGTCGGTTGCACCGGTGGCCAGCACCGCTCGGTCTACCTCGTGGATCGGCTCGTCGCCCGGTTCGTCGGCCAGTATCCCAACGTGCTCGCGCGCCACGGCTCGCTGGCGCCGCGCTGACGTCCCCCGGACTGGTCGCGATGGACACGGAAGTCAAAGGCCGGCTGTCCGCGCTGCGCGAAGCGCTGGCGGGCGGTGCGATGCGCCAGGCGCATCGCATGGTCAATTCGCTGCATCCCGCGGAGATCGCGCTGCTGCTGGAATCGCTGCCCCCGGCGCAGCGCGAGATCGTCTGGGAATTCGTCGATCCCGAGCTCGAGGGCGAGGTGCTGGTCGAGACGAACGACAACGTCCGCCAGGCGCTGATCGATGGCATGGAGGCCGAGGAACTCGTCGCCGCCGCCGAGGGCATGGAGGTGGACGACCTCGCGGACCTCGTCGGAGACCTGCCCGAGACGGTGACGCGGCAGCTGCTGCGCTCGATGGATCAGCAGGATCGGGAGCGGCTGCGCACCGTGATGGCTTTTCCGGAGGACACCGCCGGGGGCCTGATGAACACCGACACGGTCAGCGTCCGCCCGGACGTGACCATCGAAGTCGTGCTGCGCTATCTGCGCATGCGCGGCGAGTTGCCCGAGAAAACCGACCGCCTGTTCGTCGTCGACCGCAACGATCGCTACCTCGGCACGGTCGCGATCACGCGTCTGCTGACGGACGATCCAGATCAGACCGTCGGCGCGAGCCTCGACAGCGAGGCACCGCGCATCGAGCCCGAAATGGCGGAGCACGACGTGGCGCGGTTGTTCCAGGACCTCGACCTGGTCTCCGCCGCGGTGGTCAACGCCGACGGCAAGCTGCTCGGTCGCATCACGGTCGACGACGTCGTCGACGTGATCCGCGAGGAAGCCGAGCACTCCGTACTGTCGATGGCGGGCCTGCAGGACGAGGAAGACCTGTTCGCCGGCATCATCCCGTCCACGCGCCGCCGGCTGCTGTGGCTCGGCATCAATCTGATCACCGCGTTCATGGCCGCCGCCGTGGTCAAGAGCTTCGAGGGCACGATCGAGAAAGTGGCCGCGCTCGCGGCGCTGATGCCGATCGTCGCTTCGATGGGCGGCATCGCCGGCACGCAGACCGTGACGCTGATCATTCGCGGACTCGCGCTCGGCCAGGTGCAGTGGGCAAATGCGCGCTGGCTGCTGTTCAAGGAAATCGCCGTCGGCGGCTTGAACGGCGTCATCTGGGCCATTGTCGTAGGCCTCGTCACGATCGTGTGGTTCGATACCTGGAAGATCGCCGCGATCATCGCAGCCGCGATGCTGACGAATCTGCTCGCAGCGGCGGCGGTCGGCGTGATCGTGCCGCTCACGCTGCGCCGGATGAAAATCGATCCGGCGCTGTCCGCAGGCGTGATCCTCACCACCTTTACAGACTGCATCGGCTTCGCGACGCTATTGGGCCTCGGCGCGCTCTTCTTGACTTGAACCAGCTTGACCTGAACCCGCGACCAACGCGGTGAGCAACTCGCGCTCCGCCAACGCATCGCGGTAGCCGAGGTCGATCAGCTCGGACGTATAGCTCGATTCGAACAGCAGATAGCTTGCGAGCAGGCTGCCGGCGGCCCCCCGTGCGCCGATCACTGCGAGCAGCATCCGCAGCGCGTGCGGCAGGCTCGCCACGTGCTTCGCGGCGATATCGCGCAGATCGACGCTCGGTGACAGCAACTGCGCTTCGATCTCGCGCAGGTCAGGAGCCCCGGAACACAGCCGGGCCTCGATCCGGTTCAATCGCGAGAGCTGTTCGAAATCCGCTTCCAGCTGGTCGCTGAACAGCGTATCGAGCATGAAGCCGAACAACTGTCCGGTTGAGGGTGCCTGCTGGTGCCCGAGCACGCTGCCGATGCCAGCGCCGTTGCGCGCGCGCACGCCGACGACCAGCATGCGATCAGCGCCGAGATGGATCGCCGGCGACAGAGGCGCGCTCTGGCGCATCGCGCCGTCGCCGTAGTATTCGTCGCGCAGCCGCACCGCGGGGAACAGGAACGGTATCGCGGCGCTCGCCATCAGATGATCGAGCTGCAGCCGCGTGCGGCGACCGAGCCGCGGCGCACGCGACCATTCTTCGATGTCCTCGCTGCCTGCAAAGAACGCGGTGGAACGCCCGCCCCCATACGCCGTCGAGCACAGGGCCAGCGCGCGCAGCCGCCCTTCATCGACGTTGCGCTGCACGGCTTCCCAATCGACGCTCAGCCGCAACAGTCGGCGCAGCGGCACATTGTCGAACAGCGAACGCGGCGCCGGCAGCAGCCGCCCGCCCGACACGGCGGACATCATCCAGTGACTTCCGGCGCGCAGCATTGCGCGGCCATCGGCGCGAAACACCTGATCGACGTGGAAGTTCTCCCACACCGCGACCAGTTCGCCAACGGCCTCGCGCCAGCGGTGTGCCCCGGCCGCCACGACCGAGGCCGCCACGGCACCGGCAGACGTGCCGACCACGATCCCGAAGGGCCAGGGTCCCGGCGGCAGGATCTCGGCAAGCGCCTTCAGCGTGCCGACCTGATAGGCCGACCGCGCACCGCCGCCCGACAGCACCAACGCGCAACGACTGCTAGTATTTGAGTCCGTGGCAGCCATCCGCTGCTTCGCGCCTCGCTCGTACTTCTGGAGATGGTCATGATGGTACGCACCCGACTTGCCGCTGTCGCGCTCGGCGCCCTCGTCATCGCCCAGGCCGTCGCACTCACATTCGAGCTGGCACCGAATGTGGCTCACGCCAATGCAGCGGGAGCCATCGCAGTCGGCCAGCCTGCACCGGCGTTCCGCCTTCAGAACCAGAACGGCGAATGGGTGACGCTCGAGCAGCAGCGCGGCAAGTGGCTCGTGCTGTATTTCTACCCGAAGGACAACACGCCCGGCTGCACCACCCAGGCCTGCGAATTCCGCGACAACATCTTCGCGTATCGCAAGGCGGGCGCCGTCATCCTCGGCGTCAGTGTGGATGACCTCGCCTCACACAAGAAGTTCGCAGCCGAACACAGCCTGCCGTTCCCGATCCTCGCCGATGCGGACAAGAAGACGGCGCAGCGCTACGGCGTGCTTTACAAGGCGATGGGCATCATGGAGGTGGCGCGTCGCGAGACGTTCATCATCGATCCGGCCGGCCGCATCGCCAGGCACTTCAAGTCGGTGAACCCGAAGGGTCATTCCGAGCTCGTGCTTGCCGAGATCAAGGCGCTGCAGGCAGCGAGCCCGTGAGATCCTTGAGCAGCACGTACCACTGCTGCAGGCCTTCGTAGAACGACCTGACCGGAATGCGCTCATCGAGGCCGTGCGAGAACACCTCGCTGTCCTTCATGAAGATTTCGCTCACCCCATAGGTCGGGATTCCGACGCTGCGAAAAATCGAGCCATCGCTGGCGCCTGATTCCTGCGACGGCACGACGCGAACGCCCGGGTAACGCCGCTGGACGGCGCGCGTCACCGCGGCGACGACATCATCCCGCAGCGGCGACGCCTCGCTGAAGAACGCATCGCCGATCTGCTTCACTTCGACGCCCTCGCCCACCACCTGCTGCAGCGTGCGCTGCACCGTGGCGAGCGGAACGCCGGGGAAAATGCGGCAATTGACGCTGGCGGTGGCGGACTGGGGCAGCGCGTTCAGCGCGTGTCCGCCCGACAACATCGTGGCGATGCACGTCGTTCTGGTCTGGCCGACATAGGCCGGTGCTGCGAACAGCGAATCGGCGGCCTCGGCATCCAGCGGATTCGCGGCGAAACGCCTGAGTGCATCACCGACGGGGCCCTGCGTCTTTTCGCCGAGGGACTTCAGACTGAGCAGCGTCGTTTCATTCCACATCACGGGGAATCGGTAGGCGCTCAGCCGACCGAGTGCTGCGGCGAGTTCGTAGATCGCATTGTCGAGCCGCGGCAGCGAGCTGTGTCCGCCGGGGTTTCGGGTCGTCAACTCGAAATCCGCGTAGATCTTTTCGGCCGTCTGCAGGTTGTACTGCAGCGCTTCCCCGGTCTTCTCGTCGAGCGTCCCACCGCCCGCATCGGTGTTGAGTGCGAACTCGGCGTCGATGAGGTCCCGGTGATTGCGTGCGGTGTCCAGCGTCGTGAACATCGCGGTTTCCTCATCGCCGCTGAAATAGAGAATCAGGTCCCGGCTCGGCACGAAGCCCTCGGCCCGCAGGCGCAGGAAGGTCGTGACCAGTGATGCGACGCCGCTCTTCACGTCAGCCGTGCCGCGGCCGAAGAAATAGCCGTTCTCTTCGATCAGCGTGAACGGGTCGCGCTTCCAGTCCTCGCGCCTGGCGTCGACAACGTCCATGTGCGAGAGGAGCAGGATGGGTTTGCCGCCGCGGCCATTGCCGCGATACCGCACGACCAGCGAGGCGGAATCCCGCAGCGGCAGGATCTGGATGTCCGCCGCGGCAAAGCCGCCGGCGCGCAATTCGCCAGCGAGGTACTCCGCCATCTTGGGCACCTCTCGCCCCCTGGGCGTCGTTTGCATCGCGATGGTGCGGCTGAAGATCTCGCGCGCCTTGGCGTCAAAAGGGCCGGGTGATGATGCTGCGAGTATCGGGGGTGCGCTCGTGACCAGCGCGGCGGCGAGCAGGCAGAGGCGTCGGGTGTTCATGACGCCAGAGCATAGTGATAGGGTCCGCAGCATGACAACATCGCATCGCAAAAGGTCGATTCCCGGTCGCGCGCAGGCCGCACTCGTCGCGGTTGCCCTGCTGGCAGGCGGCATAAGCCATGGCCGCGAACTGCAGATCGAGGATCTCTACCGCCTGCAGACGGTCAGCGATCCGCAGCTCTCGCCCGATGGTCGCTGGATTGCGTATGTCGTCAATACGTCGAGTCGCGAACGCGACGCCGATGAGTCGGATATCTGGATCGTGAACTGGGATGGCGGCACGCCGCGCCGGCTGACGTTCACGACGGCGAGCGAACACAGTCCGCGCTGGAGTCCGGATGGTCGGCAGCTTGCGTTCCTCAGCGACCGGGATGAGGCGAGCACACCGGCGGCCGAGAACGAGCAGATCTGGGTCATGGATCTGGCCGGCGGCGAAGCGCAGCAACGCACGCACTTCGCGGGCGCCATCGGCAGCTACGCCTGGTCACCGGAGGGCCTGCGCTGGGCCGTCAGCGCGACACTGCCCGCGCCGCCACCACAGCCCACGCCTGCAGCGGACAAGCCGGCGCCCATCGTCATCGATCGTCTGCAGTTCAAGCGCGACGTGGATGGCTATCTCGGCGTCGAAACCGCGCAGCTGTACCTGATCGACGCCGCGAGCGGAGCGGCGACGGCTCTGACCCGCGGTCCGACTGAAGCCCTGCAGCCGAACTGGTCACCGGACGGGCGCGAAATCGTCTATCTCACCAAGCATGGCGCAGACCCGGACGCGCACGACAACTGGGATCTGTGGATCATGGAAGCGCGCGTCGGCGGGGCGCGGCGGCAGCTGACCACGAATCCCGGTGTCGATGGTGATCCGCTGCTCGACTGGGGCAGCGGCCCGCCGCGTTTCAGTCCGGACGGCAGCCGGATCGCGTATACCGCCGGCGGCGCACCGGAAGAGCTCTGGTACGGGTTGCTGCAGATCGGCGTCGTCGATGCTCGCGGCAATGCGGACGCCGCGATTGCGCCCTCTGTCGCCCTGCCCACCTCTGCGCTCGATCGCAATGCGCTCGATCCGCGCTGGAGTGGCGATGGCCGCTGGCTGTACTTCCGACTCGAGGACGATCGCAGCATGCAGCTGGCGCGAGTGCGCGTGGCGGATGGGCGCATCGAGCGGCTCACACCCGCAGGCATGGTCGCGAGCGAGTTCGACGTGGGCCGGGATGGCCGCGCTGTCGTCGTCGCGACGCGCGTCGATCAGCCCGGCGAACTGATGGCCGTGACGCCGCGCGGCCTGCGCGCACTGACAAGCCACAACGACGCCTGGCTGCGAGAGGTCACGCTGGCGTCCGCGCGCGACATCGCGTTCGACAATGGTGCCGGGCATTCCATCGGCGCGATCCTGGTCGAACCGCGCGGCGCGCGGCCCGCCGCCGGCCGGCCGACGCTGCTGCGACTACATGGCGGTCCGGTGGCCCAGCACCAGCATGAATTCGATTTCGCCTGGCAGCTGTTCGCGGCGCGCGGCTACACGGTCGTCGCACCGAATCCGCGCGGCAGCACCGGCCGCGGCCATGCGTTCCAGAAAGCACTATTCGCGAAATGGGGGCAAGTGGACGTGGTCGACGTACTCGCCGTCACCGACGGTGTGGTAACGAGCGGCATCGCGGACCCGGCGCGGCTCGGCATCGGCGGCTGGAGCTATGGATCGATCCTGACGAATTACGTGATCGCCTCGGACACGCGCTTCAAGGCCGCGACCAGCGGCGCGGGTATCGCGAACATGCTCGCCGGCTATGGCACGGACCAGTACGTGCGCGAATACGAAGTCGAGATCGGGCTGCCGTGGGAGCGCACGGATCTCTGGCTCAAGCTCTCCTACCCGTTCTATCGCGCAGACCGGATCCGCACGCCCACGCTATTCATGTGCGGCGCTGACGATTTCAACGTGCCGCTGCAGGGGTCAGAGCAGATGTACCAGGCGCTGCGCCGGCTCGGCGTACCGACGCAGCTCGTGATCTACCCGGGCCAGCACCATTCGTTCGACCGGCCGGTGCTGCGCGCCGACCGCTTGCAGCGCTACCTCGACTGGTACGCGCGCTGGCTCGTCACGCCAGCGCGCTGACCCTGCCTCAGAATTTCTGCGTGTACTTGAGACCGATCAAACGCGGCCGGTTCGGCACGGCATACGGTCGATTCCCGCATGTCAGGCCGGCACCGGCGTAGCCGACAATCGCACACTGGGTCGTGAACGTCTCCTGACCACGCTCATCGAACGCATTCTCGACAACGAGTTCCAACGCGTAGTTCGCTTTCTCAATACCGAATGAGAAATCGGCGACCGTAAACGCATCGAGAGGTCCGAGTGCAAGACGGTCAACGGTCTGCAGGTCGGCCCAGTTCCTGCCGCGATACACCACGGCTCCCTGGGCAAACGCCTCGAAGCTCGCGAGCGGGAATTCGTAGCGCGCCGTGATATTGCCCTTGAATTTCGGCGTCACCGGAAGCTGCGTGCCCGACGGTGCATTCACCGGTACACAACTCGGGTCGACGCAATAATCCTCCTTCAGCTTCGCATCGGTCAGAGCGAAGCCGCCGGACACACTCAGTCGATCACTCGCTGCCCAAGCGACATCGACTTCGAGACCCGTGACCTCGGCCTTGCCGGCGTTGCGGATCTCCGTCAATCCGTTGAGACCCAAATAAGAGAACTGGATGTCGTCCCACTTGAGCAGGAAAATCGCGCCGTTGAAACGCAGCCGCCTATCGAGCCACGTCGACTTCCAGCCGACCTCGTGATTCTTCAGAAAGTCCGCATCGAACGGCGGCAGCGAGCCACGGCGGTTGATTCCGCCCGGCCTGAATCCTTCGGAATATGTGGCGTACACCATGCGCTCGTCGTCGAAACGATACGTCGCGTTCAGCTTGTAGGTCTGACCGTCTTCGTCGATCTCCTTGTCGAGATTGATGCACGGGCCGCCATTGATACCGCCGCCGATACTGGACGGACCCGCGCACTCGGCTTCGCGACTCCGGTAGCCCCAGAAGCCGATCAAGCTGTTCTTGGCCTTGAAGAAGCGCGCACCGGCGGTCAGTTGCAGTTGGCTTGTGGCATCGAAGCTCACTTCGCCGAACAGTGCATAGTCGCGATCGATGCGAACCTGATTGGTCAGCCAGATATTGTCCGGATATCCCGTGACCGCACTGTCGTCTGCGAGGTTGTTGATGCGGTAGTCCTGCAGGATGTCGTGCTGCTGTCGCTGCATGAACAGGCCGCCGACGGCCTTCCACCGGCTATCCGGATTGTTGGTCGAGAAGCGCAGCTCATGACTCTGCTTCTTGTAGCCATCGTTGCTGAGAAAATACTGCGTCGGGTCGATGACATTGCCAGCGTTGTCGTAAATGTACGCGCCTGAGCTGTAATTGACGTCGTAAAAATACGAATAATCCGAGTAGTCGGACACGCCGTCCGTGTCACGCTTCAAGAATGCGCCCGCATAGACGAGATCAAAATTCGAGAACTTGCCCTCGACGGTCAGCGCGGCCTGCACCCACTTGTCGTTGAAGACTTCGGGCTGGAATCGCGACACCTGCAAATCACCGATTGCCGGGTTATACGAGAAGCTGCCGCGTGCTTTCTGGTCCTGCGCCATGATCGCGGGCGTGATCGTCCAACTATCGTTGAGATCGATCTTCAGCGCTGCCCGCAGTCCATACGTCTCGACGTCGTTGAAATCGTCCTCGACGAGCGCATTGTTGTTGATCGTGATCCCGGACACCGGATACGTGATCGTGCCCGGAACATTATCGATATATCCGGCATCCTTTCGCGCCCAACCCACCAGCCGGATGGCGGCCTTCTCGCTGATCGGCAGATTGACGAAGCCTTCGGCGAGATAACCCTGTCCACCGTCGGCGACCGTGTTGCCCTGGATACCGAATGCCGCATCGAACGCGTCGGGATCGGGCTTGTTCGAGATATAGCGGATCGTGCCCGCCTGGGAACTGGCACCGTACAGCGTTCCCTGCGGTCCCGAGAGCGCTTCGATGCGGGCCATGTCGTAGACGTGGACATCGAGCGAGCCTTGAATCGTGGTGATCGGCTGCTCGTCGAGGTAGATGCCAACCGTCGGCAATGGGCCGGAGTGATTCGAGTTCTCACCGCTCGCCACACCACGCATGAACACAGCAGCCGTGCCAGGGCCGATAGACTGAAAATTCACACTCGGAAGAAACTTGGCGAAGTCGTTGAAACTCTGGACGTTCAGCTGCTCGAGCTTCTGCGTGCCCAGTGCCTGGATGGACAAGGGCACGTCCTGCAGACTCTCGGCACGCTTTTGCGCCGTGACGACGACCTCTTCCAGACCCGAACTGGCAGGCTCGTCCTGTGCGTAGGCGGGCGACACAGCGGACCACGCGGCCGCGGCGATCATCGAACCAGCCATGGTGTTGCCCATACGCAACGACCGGCATTCTCGCGCGAGTTTCCGCTTGCGGCTCCGAGTCATGGCATCTCCCCGAATTGTCTGGTTATGGCGCATCCCAAGATTGCGGCGGCGCCGGATAAGAATCAAGCACAGAACCGAGGGCGTCCCTCAATGGCCCGAGCCACGGGTCGTAATTGCGCCACTGATCGACGCCGTCGCGGAAGATCGGACGGCGGACCTGCTCCGAACTCGCCGTGCGCACGGCGCGCTCGTTTTCGTAGAAGTGAAGGCAGGACGCCTCGAAGGGCAGTTGGCAGTACTCGAGCAGACGGCGCACTTCGGCCTCGGTATCGCTGACCATCTGCTCGTAGATCACACGGTGTACCCGCCCGGGCAGCACGTCGTCCACATGCGCCATCAACTGGACGTAGTCGCGATAGTAGCGGCCGATATCCTCCAGGCTGTAACTGAAATTCTGGCCGCGTGCAAAGTGCTGCTTGAAGCCCGAAAAACAGCAACCGAGCGGATGCCGGCGGGCGTCAATGATTCGCGCTCGCGGCAGGATCAGATGGATGAAACCGACATGCTGGAAATTGTTCGGCATCTTGTCGATGAAATACGGCGCATCTGTCTTGCGCTGAACGCGGGTCTGCGCGAGGTAGCGCTCGCCCAGCTCGCTCAACGCTTCCCGATCGAGGGTCGCGAGAATCTCGGGATAGCGGGACGTGTCGCGACGCAACTTGCGGCCGCTCAATTCGCGCGCGAGCATCGTGATGTCGGGCAGCTCCATCGTGCCCTCGACTTGCGAATGGCTCGCGAGAATCTGCTCGATCAGCGTGGACCCGGCTCGCGGTAGACCGACGACAAAAATCGGGTCGGGCGCGGCGCAGCCTGAATTCACGCGCGCGGCGAAGAACTCGCGACTGAAGATGCCCAGGGAACGCAGCATGTGATCGTGGGTATCGGCGGCGCTGTAGTTCAATTCGCGCCGCCGCAATCGATTTCCCTCGGCGTAGTGTGCGAATGAATCCGGATAACTCGCTGCGTCCTCGAGCGCCTTGCCCAGGGCGAATTCGAAGTGATAGCGATCCGGCGCAGAAAGGTCCTCCCTGGCCAGCTGGGTCCGCATCGCGGCGATATCCTCGTCGATGAATCGAACGGTCTTGAGATTTGCAAGGCTCCAGTACGCCTCGCCAAGCGTCGGTTCGAGGGAAATGCTTGTGCGATAAGCGCGGACCGCTTCTTCCTGTCGCCCTGCGGTCTTCAGCGCATGCCCGTAGCTCATCCAGATGCGCGCCTGCTTCGGGTACTGCCGCAGTACGGCCGCAAAGATCTCGATGGCCTCGGGGTACTCGCCGATGCGCGTCAGAACGGCAGCTTTCAGATTCAGATAGCCTGCGTTGCGCGGCTCGAGCGCCAGGAGTTCTTCCACCTCGTCCAGCGCCGCCTGCGCCTTGCCCTGCCGATGCAGTACCGTCGCGAGATTGTGGCGTGCGGCATGAAAGCCCGGCGCGAGCTCGAGGCACCGCTGAAGCAGGGTCTCAGAATCCGCGTAGCGTCCCAGGCGCGCGGCCACTTCCGCGAGCATGCGAATCGCCGCAACGTCGGTCGGGTGTTGCTTGAGGAAACTGCGCAACAGGGCCTCAGCCACCGCGATACGCCCATCGCAGAGTGCCGCGGCCGGTTCGAGCAATCGCGGATTGCTGACTGAAGCCTTGATCTGGTGGGCATACGCCGCATTGGCCGCTTCCGTATCGCCGTTGGACGTGAACTGATCACCCAGGGCACGCCAGGCGTCCGACCAATCGGGAAGAAGTTGTGTGGCTCGCTGCAATGCACGGATCGCCGCGTCTTGCCTGCCCGATGCGCCGAGGGCGTGTCCGAGCTCAAGCTGCGCAGCTGGCCAATCCGGGAGCGCATCGGCGAGCGGAACCAGGACCGCCAGTGCACCGGCCGCATCGCCCAGCGCGCGACGCGCGGCGCCCTGAATCAGCAGGGCATTCGGCTGCCCGGGCACGACCTTCAGGATCTCGGTAGCCTGCTCGGCCGCGAGGTCCGGCTTCGCAGACAGCATGCTCAGCGCGTTCTCGAGCGCAATCTGCAGGGTGCCCACGGCTTCGGCGGGTTCGCTCATGTCGAAGGTGTGAAGAGTTTTGACGGGGATCGTCGGCCAATGAAAGACTGCGCCCAGCACCTTGTCAATCGACGGAGCCGCCCGATGCGCCGACGCCTTCTTGCCGCCCTGCTGTCGATGATGGCGCTGCTCGCGGTCGAGTCCGCACCCGCAGCCATGCCGGCGGCAGACCTCGTGATCCGCTGCGGGATGCTGATCGACGGCGTCAGCGCCGACCCACGGCGCAACGCGCAGGTGGTCGTGCGCGCCGGGCGCATCGAGTCGATCGGCCGCTTCGATCGTCGCGGCCAAGGTCTGCCGCAGCTCGACCTGCGCGGCTACACCTGCCTGCCGGGACTGATCGACCTGCACACGCATCTGACCGAGCGGCCCGCAGACATGGCAGACCTGCGGGTGTACTTCCGCCGCAAGCAGCCGGAACAGCTCGAGATCTCGCGCACTGAGGCGGCCGCGACGCTTGCTGCCGGCTTCACCAGTGCGCGCAACGTCGGCGCGTACATTCGCGGCGCAGACCTCGAGATGCGCGATGCAATCGCTCGCGGCGACTATCCGGGGCCGCGCATGCAGGTCAGCAGCTATTACCTCACGATCCCCGGCGGCGGCGGCGACCTGCTGATACCCGAAGTCCCCGAAGCGGACATTCCGGCAAGCGTGCGGGCCGGCATCGCACGCGGCCCCGAGCAGTTCCGCGCCAAGGCCGAGCGCGCATTGGCTGATGGCGCCGATCTGCTGAAAGTGATCGCCTCCGGCGCTGTGCTCGCCTACGGCGGCGTGCCCGGTTCACCGGAGATGAATCCCGAGGAGATCCGCGCCGTCGTCGAAGCCGCTCACGCGCGTGGCAAGCGTGTCGCGGCGCATGCCCATGGTGCCCAGTCGATCAAGGACGCGATCCTGGCCGGCGTCGACACCATCGAGCACGCCTCGATGATCGACGAAGAAGGCCTGCAGCTCGCGCGCGAACGCGACGTCGCGCTCGCGATGGATGTCTACAACGGCAGCTACATCGATTCGGAAGGTCGTCGCCAGGGCTGGGCCGAGGAGTTCCTGCGCAAGAACCTGGAGACCACGGAAATCCAGCGCAGCAACTTCACACGGGCCGTGGCGCTCGGTGTGCCGATCGTGTTTGCGACGGATGCCGGGGTGTATCCGCACGGCCTCAACGCCCGCCAGTTCGCGATCATGGTGGAGCGCGGCATGACGCCGATGCAGGCGATCCAGTCCGCAACCTCAGTGGCCGCGCGCTTCATGGGCTGGGACGATCGAGTCGGCGGGCTCGTACCGGGCCGGCACGCGGACCTGATCGCCGTCAGGGGTGACCCGCTGAAGAATATCCGCCTGCTCGAGCACGTGGACGTCGTCGTGCAGGGCGGCGGCATCTTCAAGCAGCCAGCCGGCGAAGCGACTAGAATTGCGCGCTGATTCCGACGGACCGTATCACGAGCCACCATGTCCCCGCCGGCCCTGGCCCGATTTCACTCCGATCTGCAGCATACGCGCCGCGAATTTCCGCAGGCGCTGACGCTGCCGGGCGCCGCATACACTTCGCCCGAGGTCTACGCCCTCGAGCAACGCGCGCTTTTCGGCCGCAGCTGGCTGTGCGTCGGACATGTGGCGCAGTGGCCGAAACCCGGTGATTTCTCGGTACTCGACATCGCCGGCGACTCGGTGCTGCTGCTGCGCGCCCAGGACGGCATCCTGCGCGCGCATTTCAACGTCTGCCGGCATCGCGGCTCGAAGCTCGTGCTGGAATCGGCCGGACATGCGCTCACGCGAATGCTCTGCCCGTACCACGCCTGGAGCTATCAGGCGGACGGCAGTCTGCAGCAGGCGCCGCAGATGCCGGCCGGCTTCTGCAAGGAAGACCACGGCCTCATACCGGTGCGGATGGAGATCTTCGAGGGCCTGGTCTTCGTCACTCTCGATGAAAAGGCTCCACCCATCGACGAGCACTTCCGCGAGCTTCCTGATCTCAGTCGCTATCGAATGGGCGAACTGGTTCCGGGCGGGCGGATCGAATATGAAGTCGGCGCGAACTGGAAGCTCGTCTGCGAGAACTACAGCGAGTGCTATCACTGCCCTGGCGCGCATCCGCAGCTCGCCCGACTCACGGAACTGATCGGCCGCAACGAGCGTGCCCAGGAAATCGGCAACTGCTTCAACGGCGGCCCGATGCGCCTGCGCACCGGTGTGCAGACGATGTCCCACAGCGGCGCAAGTCCGCTGCGGCGCATCGCCGGCATCACGGATGAAGACGCGCGCTACGTGAACTACTACGTCGTGTATCCGAACCTGCTCCTGAGCCCGCATCCGGACTACGTGATGACGCATCTGCTGTGGCCGATCGCGCCTGATCGCACGAAAGTGGTCTGCGATTTCTTCGTCACGCGTGAAGCGCGCGATGCCGCGAACTACGATGCGAGCGACGTGATCGATTTCTGGGACGTGACGAACCGCCAGGACTGGCTTCTGTGCGAGCGCGTGCAGGCAGCCGCAAGTTCTCGCGGCTTCCGTCAGGGCCCGTACCAGACGTCGGAGGACTGCGTGCACACCTTCGATCGCTGGTATGCAGAGAGCATGGCGACTCTGAACGGCGAGGCTGGCCGGGCGCCGTGAAGAAATTCGATGCCATCGTCATCGGCGCGGGCCACAACGGCCTGACCAGCGCCGCCTTCCTCGCGAAGTCCGGGCTCAAGGTGCTGGTGCTAGAACGCAACCCGTGGATCGGCGGCGCGGCCGTGAGCCGCAAGCTGCACGAGGACTGGGTCTACTCGAACTGCTCCTACGTCTGCAGCCTGCTGCGGCCGGAGATCTTCCGCGGACTCGACCTCGCGCGGCATGGACTGCAAGTCGTGCCCTATGGCGGCGGAGTCACCTTCACACGCAATGGCGACATGCTCGGCGGCTACGTCGACAAGGACGTCAAGCGCCGCGAGATCGCGCGCTTCAGCCCGCGCGATGCCGACGCGTACCTGCGCTATTCGCGCGACACCATGCGTCAGTGCCGCTTCATCCGCTCGATGCTGCTGCGCACGCCGCCGGACCCGACCTCTCTCGCCCCGCGCGACCTCAAGGAACTGCTGCACCTGGGCCGCGAGTTCGGCAAGCTCGGCGAACAGACGATCTACGACACGCTGCGCTTCTACATGCTCAGCATCGCGGATTACCTGAACGAGTATTTCGAGAATGACGTGGTCAAGGCGAACTTCGCCGGCAGCGGCATCATCGGCACGGCGCTCGGCGTGCAGTCGCCTGGCACGGCTTACGTGCTGCTGCACCATTACATGGGCGATGTCGACGGCCAAGCCGGCGCCTGGGGCTTTGCGCGCGGCGGCATGGGCGCGGTCTCCGGCGCGATCGCGAGCTCGCTGAAATCTTTCGGCGGCGAGATCCGCACCGAAGCGGGCGTCGCCCGGATCACCGTGCGCGGCGGTCAGGTCACGGGCGTCGCGCTCGCGAGCGGCGAGGAGATCCAGGCCGACATCGTCATCTCCAATCTCGACCCGAAGCGCACCTTCCTCAAGCTGATGGAAGAGCGCGACCTGGATCCCGAGATCGTGCGCCGCGCGCGCAATTTCAAGATCCGCGGCTCCTCGGGCAAGCTGAACATCGCGCTCGACGGGCTGCCGGAATTCACGGCACTCGGCAAGAACCATCCGCTGCACTGCGGCGACATGCACTTCCTCGATTCACTCGAGCGCTACGAGCGCGCCTATGACGACTGGAAGCTCGGCCGCTGGTCGAAGGACCCCTACCTCGATCTGCTGATCCCCTCGTTGACCGATCCGACGATGGCGCCGCCGGGCAAGCATTTCATGTCGGTGTTCGTGCAGTACGTGCCACCGCTGGTCGAAGGACGCCCGTGGACGGAGGCAGACCGCAACGCCTTCCGCGACACGGTGTTCGACCAGATCGAAACGCAGAGCCCCGGCTTCCGCAAACTCGTGCTGCATGCCGAGGTGCGCACGCCGCAGGAACTCGAGGCCGAAGTCGGACTCACCGAAGGCAACATCTTCCAGGGCGAGCTGACCTTCGACCAGCTGCTGTTCAATCGTCCGTTCCCCGGCATGGCGCAGTACCGCGGCCCGGTGCGCGGCATGTACCTGTGCGGCTCCGCCACGCATCCGGGTGGCGGCGTGATGGCGGCACCCGGTGCCAACGCCGCACGCGAAGTGCTGATGGACCTGCGGCGCGGCACGACGGTGCCGGAGGGCTGGAGCGATGACTGACGCGAACCGCATCGTCATCGTCGGCGGCGGGCACAACGGCCTCGTCTGCGCGGCCTACCTCGCGCGCGCCGGACGCAAAGTGCTGGTGCTCGAAGCGAACGAGCAGTTCGGTGGCGCGGCCGTCACGCGTGAGTTCCATCCGGGATTCAAGGTCTCTGCGGTGGCGCATCTGCTGCACCTGCTGGATCCGCGCATCGCGCGCGAACTCGATCTCGCAAAGCACGGTCTTGCGATGGCCCGCGAGAACCTGCAGACCGTGGCGCTGAGCGAGACCGGCGCTCCGCTGGTGCTGTCGCGGCTGGGGCTGATCGCGGGCGAACTGTCGGGCCGTGACCAGGCCGCCCTCGCAGCCTGGCTCACCCGCATGCGCCGCTTCGCCGGCGTGCTGGCGAACCAGCATGGCCGCACGCCGCCGAGGCTCGCGTGGCACGGCTGGCGCGAGGCGCTCGAGGGCGCGAAGTTCGCGCTGGACATCCGCAAGCTGGGCCGGCGCGACATGGCCGAGTTCCTGCGCGTCGCGACGATGAACGTCTACGACGTGCTCGAGGAAGAATTCGAGAGCGAGCAACTGAAGGGCGCGCTCGCGCTCGACGGCGTGCTCGGCACCAAGCTCGGCCCGCGCTCGGGCGGTACGCTGTTCGCGCTGCTGCACCGGATGAGCGCGAGCTCGGCGGGCAAGGCTGCTGCGAATACGGGCGGCGGTCCCGGCATCGGCTGGTCGCTGCCGCGCGGTGGCATGGGCGCGGTCACTGCCGCACTCGCCGCAGCGGCGCGTGCGGCCGGCGCGGAACTGCGCAGCAGCGCTCGGGTGGCCGCGATCCTCACGCAAGGTGATCGGATCAGCGGCGTGCGTCTGGCCAACGGCGAGCAGATCGCAGCGGCCACGGTGATCTCCAACGCTGACCCGAAAGCCACGCTGCTCTGCCTGCTCGGCGCGCGCCACCTTGAAACCGAATTCGCCCGGCGCGTGCAGCACGCACGCGCTGTGGGCACGGCCGCGAAGCTGCATCTGGCCCTCGGCGCCCTGCCCGAGTTCCGCGGCGTCGGCGCGGCGCAGATCGGCGAGCGACTGCTGATCGCCCCTTCGCAGCAGTACATCGAAGCCGCCTTCAATCCGGCCAAGTATCGCGAGTACTCGGCGGCACCGGTCATGGAGATCTCGATCCCCACCGTGCACGACGCGACCCTCGCGCCTGCCGGGCAGCACGTGCTCTCCGCCACGGTGCAGTACGCCCCGTACGACGTGGCGGGCGGCTGGGACGCGCATCGCGAGCGCTTCCTCGAACAGACGCTCAGCGTGCTCGAGCGTTTCTCGCCGGGTGTGCGCTCGCGTGTACTCGCAGCGCAGCTGCTCACACCCGTCGATATCGAACGCGAATTCCACCTGACCGGCGGCCACTGGCATCAGGGCGAACTCGCGCTCGACCAGATGCTGATGCTGCGGCCCGTTCCCGGCGCCGCGCAGTACGCGATGCCGGTGAACGGCCTGTATCTCTGCGGTGCCGGTGCGCATCCCGGCGGTGGCGTGATGGGCAGCGCCGGCCGCAATGCGGCTCGCGTGGTGCTCGAAGCCCCCGCAGCGTCGACGGCCGCACCGGGCGCGAAGGTGCCTGCATGACGTTCCCCGTGAACACCGCGGTGCCGCGCACGCGCGATCACCACCACCACTTCGTCTACCAGACCCCGTTCCACCCGCGCACGTCGGAGCTGAACCGGCTGAACGTGTGGCATCGCTGGAAGGACTACACCGTCGCCGACGCCTACTTCGACGTCAGCCTCGAGTACACGGCATTGCGCAATGCCTGCGCGGTGTTCGATCTGTCGCCGATGACCAAGCACCTGATCACGGGGCCCGATGCGCTCGCCTTCCTCGACCGGCTCGTGACGCGCGATGTCGCAAAGCTGAAGCCGGGCCGCGTCGGCTACGCCGTCTGGTGCGACGATCAGGGCCAGGTCATCGACGACGGCACGATCTTCCATCTGAGCCCCGGCGTGTATCGGCTGTGCTCGCAGGAACGGCAGCTCGACTGGCTGGCGGCCTCCGCGCTCGGTTTCGACGTCACGATCCGCGAGGAGACGGACGACCTCGCCTGCCTTGCGTTCCAGGGACCCACGAGCTGCGCCGTGCTCAAGCAGATGGGCCTCACCGGCATCGAGACGCTGACGCCATTCGGAATGCGCGGTTTTCCTTTCGCCGGCACGCAGCTCGCGGTGTCGCGTACCGGTTTCACCGGTGATCTCGGCTATGAGCTGTGGATCGAGCCGGCGAAGGCGGTCGAACTCTGGGACCGGCTGTTCGAGGCCGGCCGCCTGTATGGCATCCAGCCGATGGGCACCCATGCGCTCGAGATGAGCCGCATCGAAGCCGGCTTCATCCAGGCCGGCGTCGATTTCCTGCCGGCCGATCGCGCAATCCGCACGGATCGCACGCGCTCGCCATTCGAACTCGATCTCGCCTGGCTCGTCGACTTCAGCAAGCCGAATTTCACCGGTCGGCGTGCGCTGCTGGCCGAACAGGCCCGTGGTTCACGGTATCGGCTCGTCCGCCTCGACATCGAAGGCAACAAGGTCGCGAAGGATGCCTACATCTACGACCCGCGTGGCAACACCATCGGTGCCGTGACGTCGTCGATGTGGTCACCGATGGTCAAGGCCAGCATCGCGCTGGCCACGGTGGAGACACCCTGGGGCAAACCTGGCGATGAACTGTGGGCCGAGATCTACTATCAGAAGGAACTGAAGTGGAATCGGACCAAGGTGCGAGGTCGCATCGTCGAGGGTCCGTTCTACACGCCGGCCCGGAGAAAGCAGACGCCTGCGCCGGACCTCTGAGCTGCTAAGGATCTCCGAGCATGACCCTGCCTGCCGGCTTTCTGGGCACCCGCGCCGACTGCATTCAGCGGCACACACCGCTCGTGGGGCCGCCCCGGCATGGTCCTGATGACGCTGACCGGTCTGACCAGTCTGCCGGTCTACATCTACGGTTTCGCGTTCTGACGATCCCGCACATTGCCTGATACAGGAGTGACCGAAATGACTTCACTGAAGATCCGTCTGCGCGTCGTGCGTCTGTGCTGGCTGTCGATCGCCCTGCCCGCGCTCGCCGCCGCTGCGGAAACGCCCGCCGCGCCAACGGCGCCGACCACCGCAGCTGCCGCGTGCGCCACCACCGAGGAGGCTGCGCGCATCACGGCGCTGTACTCGAAGAGCCCCGCACCCATGCCGTTCCAGGCCCAGGAGGAGCTGAAACTACCCGAGTCGACGATCGCCAGCGCACTGCCCGGCGCACTCGCCACGGGTATCGACGGCAGCCACTTCCGCGCCGTCTGGGACAGTCTCGTCCGCTGGGAGACTGCCATGGTGATGATTCGCAAGGGTGGCAACGTATTCGAGGTGAGTACGAAAATCGTCGCGGGTGAACCCTCGAAGCGCAGCAAGTATTTCAATCTCGGCCACGACTCGAGTTTCTCCGGCCATCTGCGGCCGGACCTGATCACTTCGATTTACGCGGTGGCACTGCCGGGCCGAGAAGGCCTCGCACGCGGCGTGTTCTTCTACGACGCCGCAGGCGACAGCGTGTTCGGTGTGTTCCTGCCCGGCGAGGGCGCCACGCCCTCCGCAAAAGCGGTCGCAGACTTCGAGAACACCTGGAACCTGCTCAAATCGCTGCCTGCACGCTGCGGGACCTGAAGCCTCGCGCGCGAATCAGGGCTTGAAGAACGGCTCGACGACGCCCTTGAGCTTGATCGTCATTGGCTGCCCCCGGCGGTCCAGCGTCTTGCCGATCGCAGTGCGTATCCAGCCCTCTGAGATGCAGTATTCCTCGACGTTGTTGCGCTCCTGGCCGTTGAAGCGGATGCCGATGTTGCGTGCCAGCAGCGGCTCGTCGTAGTACGGACTGCGCGGATCCACGCTGAGACGATCAGGCAGCGTGGGGGTCGGCGTTTCGGCGGAGGACGCGCCGGCAGCAGCGTCGGGTGTCTTGTCGGTCATGAGGGTCTCTCGAGTTCAAGGGGGACGTTGGGAGTGGGCGGGCCGCGCCGCGGCTCGCGCTGTCGCAGCGCCACGATGGCGCGATCGAGGCCGGCCAGCGTCATCGGGAACAAGATCGGAAGAGCACACGTCTGAACTCCAGTCACGAGGACTTATCTC
>ERZ795044.1165-NODE-1165-length-23909-cov-8.954305_pt1 | contig 23909 bp, 7 predicted proteins | sample MGYA00375128_ERZ795044 | MGnify/ENA primary metagenome ERZ795044 (study PRJEB30173, sample SAMN05720213) | anaerobic digester metagenome | isolation source: active sludge of municipal wastewater-treating anaerobic digesters | place: USA | collected 2014-12-22 ... | reverse complement strand
CTTGCACTTGAAATCACCGATGCAGGGAGTTTGGCGATCTTGGTTGTCGACGATTGTCCGGATGATCTCCACTTGAAATTGGCAGATATTACCCGCCGTGCTGGATCGCGTTTACGCCTCGTAACAATTGACGTTGAAACAAAAGTGCAGGACAGCAAAACGTTGGTAATTCGATTAGAGCCGGCATCGGATAAGACGATTGGATCGATAGTAAATGCCGTAGCTCCAAGCTTGATCCCTTCTGATTCGAGGTTTATTCAGGAGTTTGCCAAGGGATTTCCAAAAATGGCGGTTTTGGCATCCAAACACAACGGCAGGAGCCAACCGACGATAAGTTCTACTGGGGAGATAGTGAACCGCGTGGTCTGGGGGCGTCGACAGTGCGTCGAGGAGGCACAAAAGGCCTTAGAACTCCTTAGTCTCTTTGAATGGGTCGGATTAGGTGGACGAGTAGCTGAAGAGGGGAAGCTGATTGCTGAGAATCTTGGAGCAATGACTCAAGATGCCTTTGTTGAACATATCAAGTCTTTTACTTCCCGAGGAGTCATCGTACAGCGTGAAGAGTCCTATCAGGTCTCCCCAATACCGCTCGCAGTCGTTTTGGCGACTAACCGGTTGACCCTAATTAAGGACAAGATTCCACCATTTTTTCTGGGAGCGCCCCAGAGATTGAAGGCTAGTCTCCTTCGACGATGGCGCTGGCTGGATACCTCTCAAGAAGCGAAGGCATTCGCTCGTACTCTACTCACAGCCGACTACATGGGAAACCTCGAAGCCCTGAACACGGAGTGGGGTTCAGAGTGTTTAGATCATCTAGTTCATGTCGAACCAGACTTTGCAATGGCGACAATTCATAGGGTGTTTGATGGATTAAGCGCTGAGGAATTGCATCAAGTACGTGAAGGCAGGCGGCATCTTGTTTGGGCGTTGGAGAAGCTTGCTTTCCGAAAAGAATCCTTCGATGGAGCAGCCACGTTGCTGCGAAGACTTGCCGCTTCAGAGACGGAAGGAGATATTTCAAACAATGCTACGGGCCAATTCACACAGCTCTACCAGTTGTACCTGAGTGGCACTGAGGCCCCCCCTGAGACGCGATTCCTCGTCCTCGACGAGGGGCTAGATTCATCAAATCTCAGGGAACGAGAAGTCTGCATCGAAGCCCTCAACAAAATGTTAGAGACTGGTCATTATTCTCGGAGCGGAGGAGCGGAAGAGGTCGGCAGTGAGCGGCTAAAAGATTGGGAACCGAGCATAGCCGGAGAAATTTGGGATTTCCTTCGAGCCTCACTTAAACGCCTTACGGATATCGCGCTCAGCACCGATCCATTCGCGCCACAAGCGAAAAATATCATCGGCTCTCACATCAGAGGTCTAATAGGAAAACTCCCTTTCGAGGAAATCAAGGCGACCACCTCTCTTATCACATCGCATGACGGCTTTTGGCCAAAGGCAGTGGAGAAAGTGAATGAATGGCTGTATTTCGATCGAAGGAAGGCGCCTCAGGATCTTGGGAAAGAGGTAAGGGCTTATTTTGATGAACTAATGCCAGTTGATCCTGTTGAACGCGCCATTCTCTATACTCATAGCTGGCAGTCCGATTTCAACGACCCCGATGTTGATTATGATCAAGAGTCTTCAGAACACGATTACGATTACATGGCAAGGAAGGCCATCGAATTGGCAGACCTTATCTCAAATGATCCCGCAGCGGTGGGCCGAACACTAGAATACTTTGTCTCATCTGATGGTAAGGCGGTCTTTCCTTTCGCTCGCCGCCTTGCAGAGCGTGCACCGAGTGTGACGACACTTTTTAAGACAGCTGTCGACAAAATCGAACAAAGCCAAAAAGCGACGAACTTGGACTTCTTCGGTGGACTTATCGCGGGAGGTGATTCGAGGGATCCGCAAGCCGCACGCGACTGCATTCGAATAGCTCTGAATTCTCCAAAGTTGAAATCGGATGCAATTTCAATGATCGGATCCAGTAAGCTACAGCCCGCCGATATCTTGCTCGTCGTTTCGCTGCTGAAATCGGGCGATATCAAGCCGTGGCAATGTACAAGTCTTTCTTATGGAAAAGGAATGGCACATCTTGAAGGCAGAGATATTCTTCCTCTGTTAACAGAGCTGTCGCAAAATGGCTCCGATGGGCTCTTAGCGGTTATTGACATCATTACAATGTTTTTACATGGGGGTGGTGAACTGCCTAAAGATGCTATATCGGTTTTGCGAACTGTCCTTGTGGACCCAAAGTTATTCGATGCCGCAGAAAACAAACGTCAGATGGGATACAGCGTTGAGCGAGTCATTAAGTATTTACTTAAGCGACACCTTATAAACGTACAATTTGCAAAAGCCCTTATAAAACAGCTTCTTAGTATCTGTACTCCTCCAAGAGCGAACGTCTTCCACGATCTAAGCCGTTCAGTTCGTGACTCACTGGGGGCAATCATTGATCAATATCCCCGAGAAGTCTGGTCGATTGTAGCCAATCTGCTCATCTCTACTGATTTCATGGTTCGACATCGAATTGAAAACTTGGTCATGAGTGAACACGATAATTACACGAGACCTGGTTTCCTATTCGCAATCCCAGCTGATATTTATCTTGAATGGGCTCGAAAGAATTTAGCTGATCGCGCGCCGATCGTGATGAGATGGCTTCCAGTTACAATCAAAAATGAAGAGGGTGGTCTTGAATGGCATCCGGCACTTGAGACCTTTGTTGCCGAGTTTGGAAACGAGCCGGCTGTGCTTGGGGCATTATCGCGACGCTTACATCCGATGGCCTGGTATGGATCTTTGAAGCCCCACATTGAACCGCAGATTAAACTGCTTGAATCATGGACATCTCATCCGAAAGCTAAAGTTCGACAATGGGCGCGAGAACGGATTAGCTGGATAAAGACGCAAACCTAGGGCTGTTCGGGAGAAAATATTGTGTTAGGAATCCTTGTTCCGCTGAGACGCCACTTGATCAATAGTTGCGAGAACCTTGTCGCGCATTGGGGCATCACATTTGTTGTCAGCGAACCGATGAACAGTTCCTTGCGGATGGTCGCCTCTGTGATCTGAGGATCCTACTCGCGCAATGATACCACCACGAAGGCGTGCGGTGTCGCACATCGTGATAACCGTGGCCGGATAAAAGCATCGACTTTCGGCAGGACACTGCCTCGCGGCAGCAGTTGCAACTGTCAACCTAGGGGCGGATACGCTCGCCATCTTTGTGTGGCGTAGGGGTTGCTGTAGGTGTGCCATGGCCAGATGTGGCGCAGGTGCCACGCGCTGGTGACGCCCCGTTGGGGATGTTGAGGCGACGCGCCTGCTTGACAGGCTTGTTTCATAGAGACTCCCTGGGCGGTCTTTGCGGACGCTGATTCAGAGGGTGGTGGGTGGGCTTAGATCTCTTTCTTCTTTCCTATGATTATGTCTTTTTAAGAGGTTGCAGGATATGGCTTTCGCCCGCAGTTGTCTTACATTCTGGGTTTGTTGTATCGTCCTTCCTATGTCCTTTGACCCTCCGATCTCCGCCCCCGGCCTCTCCTCCGATGACCAGAATCAGACACAGGGTGGTGTGGGGCTCGGGGTGTCTCGACTTGGGCTGGCGCAGGTGAGGTGGTGATGAAGCAGACGGCGAAACGAACGACCACGGTCACGGTGGATCTAGGTGAACTGAAAGCGCCCTGGCAGGCCTGGTGTCAGGACCAGGGCATCACGCCGAGCCATGCCCTGCGGAACGCCCTTCGGCAGGCCATGGGCCGGAGAGCCACGCGGGCTCCTGCGCCTCCGCTGCGCGTCACGTCGAAGCCTGAACGAGCCACTGCTCGCATGGAAGTGAACCTCACGCCCTCAGAACTCGCGGCCCTGAAGCGGATGGCCGGGCACGAAGGTTACGTGCCAACGAAATGGGTGGTGGCGATGATCCGCACCAAGTTGACCGGACAGCCCCATGTCGGGCAGCCGGAACTGGAAGGATTGGCCCGGTCGAATCAACACCTGCTTGCGTTGGGCAGGAACTTGAACCAGATTGCGAAGGTCCTGAATACCGCTCCTCAGAACCGGACAGCGTTTCGGGTCGAGGTCATCACCGAACTCTCTCGCGTGATCCAGGCCCATACGAAGAAGGTCTCTGATGTCTTGCGTGGGACGGTGGCGCGCTGGCAGCTCCGATGAGTGCCGCACACATCAGTATCGACGAACGGCTAGACGAGTGGGGGAGTCGGCTCTTCAATGTCTCAACATAGACATCACCACGGCCACGTTCCAGTAAGCACGTTCGTCTTGGTTCCGCCAAGCCTGTGAGCACGGCGGACGGTTCAGCACGCCATAGGCTCGCGCATCTATGAGCGGCAAATGACCTTGTGCTGACTCCCTATCGAGAGGCAAAGTTCGAACCACACACCGGGCCATTTCTGTTTGAGTTCCAACGGCACGGGATGTCGAGTAAGGAATTCTGCTCGCGATTGGATACCTTCTTCGCCCAACTTCCCAAGGACTTTCGCTATGCGGTCGAAATTCGCAACGCGATCTTGCTGGGTCCTGACTATCGCAAGGTCTTAGAGAGTCACGGCGTCGCCCATGTCTACAACCATTGGTCCTACATGCCGCCGTTAAGGGAGCAGCATCACCGGATGGAGGATTGCTTCACGGCGCCCTTCACTGTCCTGCGCCTCCTGACGCCGCTCAGGATGTCTTATGAAGCCGCGAAGAAACGAGCAGAACCGTATACGAAGGTTGTGGAAGAACTCCCAGAGATGCGGCGAGACACCGTGGAGCTGGTAAAGAAAGCGGTGGGAGAGAAGCGAACGGCGTATGTCTTGGTGAACAACCGCACCGAAGGGAACGCCCCCTTGACGATTCAAGCTCTACAGAATGCGCTGCAGACCATGGGGACGTGAGTGTTGCCTCTTCCATTTTGGCTTGTCCTGAAACCAGGAATCGAACTATCGAGTGCGAGCTTATACCTTCGGTGTTGAGTCCTTGAGTATTCCCTTATTAGGTCAGATCAGCTACCCCTCGCTTACCCCATCTCACACAACAAGATATGAAGCTGATAGACTTCGGTTGCGGCAATATCCCTATCCATGGAAAATACTCTAGCGTATTCAGGCATCTAATAAGATATTTCCGTTGACGCCACCGAGCTGCTCCCGGTTTGTCCTAGACTCTCACGCGGGCGCAGGCACGCCAAGTCAACTGAACCCATACTTCACCACCATCAACAAGTCTTGCAGTTTGCTTTGATTAGCGGGAAGCAGCGACAGTTCTACTGCGGTGCCGAGGCTGATGTCGGTCGTCTCCGCTTTGCACAGAGCCCACGTATCGATACGCGACAGGTTCTTCGCGGCGCCATCGAGGTTGATGCTAAAAGTGGCAGGGTTGCCGGTAACCTTTGCCAGCAACACAACACTCTCGATAGTTGCGTCCAATGCCTGCGCCAGATAGGGCAGGCGCGACTTGTCGATGGTAAGGTTGACAGTGCTGGTCTGTTTCAATAGGTGCCACTCATTCGGCAGCTCGTGCCTCAGGTTAATGAGCGTGTGTAACCCAGTCTGCGACAGTTCCTGCTTGATCTGGCCAAGACGATCAAGCAGGTCGGTTTCGGCCAGGCTGTGCAAGCCCGAACCGCCTTCGCGTGCGGTGTAGCTCAGGTGGAGCACGACATCGGCGATCGTGCCGTAATCGAATTGCGCCAAAGCCGGTTTGGGCATTTCATAGCGCCAGTTGCTGATGGCTCCGGTGCCTTCGAACGGCAGGTAACGTTCGTCGCGAAAGTTGAGGTCGAACATACCGCTGTCCTTTTGCCCGGTCGAAGTGGCGATCGATTGGATCGTGCCGAGGTTGTAGACAAAGCGTTCGTCGTTGCCCGGGTCTTCGCTGTAACCGGTGAGCGCGAGATTGTCGGAGCGCAGATCTTTGCGGTACCGGTTGCTCGTTAGCGACAGTTTCGCGGACACGGACGTGTTCGGCCCTGCAACGCAAGGCATGCTGATACCGACCGTCTTGATGCGACGGAAGTACTGTCCCGGATGGTCAAGATCGAACAGCGCTTCCGGCACGCTGAAGTCGCAGCTGCCGGTTGCCCTGAGCTTGATTAGCGCCAGCGGGTCGAGCGATGCGAGCGAGATGTGCTTGACGATTTCGTATTCGCGCTTGTGCTGGTCGAGATAACCGGTCTCCATGCGTTTGAGGTCGTAGATTAGGCGGTCGGCGCTCTGCAATCCTTTCTTCAGCGTATCCCAGTAACCGAATGCGATAAAGCTGTCGTCGCGGCCGAGTTCGTATTGGTACGCGCGCTCGGCTTTCTTCGCCTGGTCGTGCGCAAGCTTATAGGCGGCGAAATAAACGTTGCTGAGCTGGCCAAGCATCCATTGGTAGAGATCGCGGTTGGTGAATTTGCGGCGCATGAACTCGTCGGTCTTTTTGTTGTTGTCGATCGTCAGCATATGGTTTTTCAGATCGAGCTCGGTGCTTTGCTGGCGGATTTCGGCGACGGTGATCTGCTTGTCGATCGACGCGAGCTCTTTCTGGGCCTGGCGTTCCTGCAACTTCCAGTCGTCAAAACGCCGGTCGTTCTGGCCGTTGATCGACGCGCGGTTGGCTTCATACGCGGCGCTTGAGCTGAGGATCTGCAGCACGTCGGCTGCCGAGTTCGCTGCGGCGGCAAGATTCTTGCCGCCCCATTGCAGCGTCACGTGCGGGCTGCCGCCGAAGCCGGATGCGCCGCCCAGCAAGTCGGGCACCATCGCGACGATGCCGGCCAACGCGCGGCTGATTTGCGCACCTTTCTCGAACTTGTGGGCTTCCTCCAGCTTGTCGAGGTGCAGTGCTTCCTTGGTGCTTAATTTCTCAATTTCTGCATAGTACTTGCGCTTCTCTTCGGTGACGGCCTTGCTTCGTTGCAGTACCTGGATTTGTTCTTTGGCTTCATGGATCGCCAGTTTCTTGAAGTCGATGATCTGGTTCTGCAATTTGATTTCCAATTCGCTGCGCAGCAGCGCCAGGTCTTCCGCGTCTTTTTTCTCAAGCACCTGTAGCAGCGAATTGCCGAGGTTGCGCACTTCCTGCGCCAGGTCGACCGCCTTTTGCGCGAGCGTCTGGAAACGGTAATACGGAAGCGGCGCGCTGAGGCCAGCAATAACCGCGGAGATGTCGAGCCCGGATGCGGCAGCCTTGACCAGCATGCCCGGATCGATCGGCGGCGCGAACAGCGCCAGGCTGCGCTCGACGCCGTCGATGTTCTGACAGTGGCGGATCTTGAACAAGCGGTCGCCGATGGTGTCCCAGTAGCCGAGCATCTTGTCGTTTTGCGGCACGCAAAAGTACAGCGTGGACAGCGTGATCGGCGAAGGCGGCAGTTCCGCGCCGCCTTCCGGCAGCGAGGACAGGTCGGGCAGGATGTTTTCCAGGTCGATCAGCGCGTTACCGAGCGGGCCGAGCTTGGCGCGGATCTGGTAGTAAGTCTCGTTCGGCGGCGTCACCACCGGCGGCACGATGCGCGGCTTCGGCCCCAGCAGTTTATCGGCCTGGATATACATCTGGGTCGCCTGCGCGATCGATTCCATTGTGTCTTGCCGGAACAGGTAATCGCCCCAGCTGATCAGGTTGTCGATGTACTTCATCAGGATCGCCTTTTGATAGGCCACCGTGCGGAAGCGCGCGACAACGTGCGGTTTGAACGGATTGTCGCGCCATTGCTGGATCGCGAACTCAAGTTCCTTGAGCGCCGGGTCGTTCAGGTCGGCTGCCCGGTATAGCAGGGTGTCGATGCGCTGTGCGATATAGTCGTTGTCGTTGCGCAGGAAGAACGGCTTGGTAACCCAGTATTTTTGCGGAACGTTGCCGGGCAGCGCGCCGGTCGGATTGAAAATGTAGTGCAGCCAATCCACCGCTTCCTGGAAGCGCTGGTTGCGCGTCAGAAAAGTGGCGATCAGCATCGGCACATGGAAAAACAGTTCCCAGTTGTAGCCGCTGTAGCTGCCGTCGCTGTTGAAGTCCACATCTTCCACCGGATGGGGCGACGCCACGATCGCGGTCGGTGCGTAATGCGCATCGAAATTGAATGCCGACTGCTGCAGCTGCGTCGCCCGCGACATCAGCGCCGGGACGCCATGCTGGTACAGCGTGCGGCGCAGTGTGCACATCAGCGGGTGGTACATATTGCTGAACTTCTCGCCGTACTGCAGGGTGAAATATACTTTCAGTTCCGCGACGATGTCGTGATAATCGTCGTCGGCCAGCAGTTCGTTCAGCACATCGGCTGGCGCTTCGCCGGCTTTCAGCTTTGCCATGTACTTCTGGTAGAGCGCGATGATTTTCTCGATCAGGCTGAGCACGTCCGATGCAGTGCGCTGAACTGTGGGCTCGAGCTGTTCGCGAATCTTCCTGCTGTAAAAGCCGGGCGTGATCACATACGCGTGGTCGCTGTCTTCCATAAAGTACGGCAGCAAGGTGCCCATCGGGATCTTGATGCTGCGGTCGCGGTTGTATGTGCTGGCGGCGTTGGCTTTCGAGCCGTAGGCTGCCAGCAACAGGTATTCGAACAGCAGCGCCACCCAGTCGATCACCGTCATCTGGTGCGGATAGGTAACGCGGAAGGTGCCCGGCGTCTTCATCAGGATGTTGTAGAACGTGAATGGGAACAGCGCGGTGCGCGCCGCCAACTCGTCGCCGGCGATGTAGTTGGTTTCACGATAGCGCTGTATCGTCAGCAGCGTGTCCTTGAAGTCCGGGAAGAAATCTGGGAAGTAGCTGTTGCCTTCGCTGAGCAGTTCCGGATAGCCCTTACAGCCGGCGATGTCGAACACGCCGCGCAATTGCACGCTGTCCTGCCCGTTCGTCTTCAGCAGCAGCACCATATCGGCCCAGTCGATGAAGATCAGGTTGTACAGGTGCTGGTCGAACGCATCTGTCGTGTAAGTATCCGGCGTGCGGATCGCATCCCTCGATATGCGCTTGGGTTGCCAGACGCCGTCGGCCAGTTCGCTGACTGCCAGCTGAATCTTGAGTTTGCGTTTCGGCTTGTCGGTGTTGACCACGGTGCCCGCCGTACTGTCGGGCACGGTGGCCTGCGGCGTGGGGTCGGGCTCCTCGCTGAAGATCGGCCATGCAAGGTGCAGGCGCCGGTTGCGCGAGAATGCCAGCAACTGGTCGCCGGTAATTTCCAGGTCGACCTTGCCCCACGGCGTCCAGTAGCGCTCCTGCTGGAACTCGCGATGGTAATAGGTCGCAGGATCGCCGCCCTTGGTGCGCGCAAACACATGCATGATGCGCACTTCGATCTGGTACCAGGTCGCGACAACTTCGAGGAACGCCAGACCATCCAGCTGTTCCAGGTAGTGCGTCAGCGCGCGTTCGGCGGTGAATTCGGTCAATTCATTTTGCATCAACTCGTTTTCGAGATCCTGGAACAGGAAGGATTTGTCGTCGCGCAGTTCGGCTTCGATCCAGTTTTCCGGATAACACCAGACTTTCATATTGGCTTCGCGGACGCGGTATTGGCTCAACCATTTCCATTGCAGCCAGCCGCTGTCGGTCTCGGTGTTGGCGGACGCGGCAGGTTCCAGTCCCATCATGCAGCGCTGCACAAACAGCTGGATCGAATTGTGTGCCTGCACAATCCGCGAGCTGGGCATGCACGCTTCCATTTCGACATCGATCAGCCACTTGTCGTACAGGTCGTTGGCGCTGCTGAATTCGGGCTGGGTTGCGAGCAGGTAGGCCACCAGCGCGTCGCGCTTGGCGGGACGGATCGCATCCATCACCTCTTTTAGGGTTTGCAGCCAGGTGGTTTCGTCATAGCGCGATTTCAGCGCGGTGCGCAGCTTGCCGGCTTCGGCGGCCGTCAGGCCCGGTTTGATAAAGTCGATCACGTCCGCCAACGGGCTGGCGAGCGTGCGCAGGTACTCGGCGCTGCGCAGCATGCGCAGCCAGTTGCGCACCGGACGGTAATTGGCGAGGCCGAACAGCGGGAAGAAATGCGCATCGATCGCGTCCAGGCTGTCGAGCTCATGCCCGGTCAGGATCACCAGTTTTTCCAAGAACTGGGCGCGCGGCGCGGCGCTGCCCGGCAGCGTCATTTCCAGCACCGACCACAACGTAATCGGATGCGCGGCATCGGCCGGGTTGTCGACTGGCGTCAACATGTCGGCCAGTTCGAGCACAGAGGCCAGATCGGAATAGGCTTGATACGACGCTTCCGTGTGGCCGCTTTCGTAAGGAATCAAATCCAGCTCCAGCCAGCCAAGGTCGTGGGCGTTAACCAGCAGCCATTCGATCAGGCTCGGATCGAGTTGATAAGAAGCTGCTAGCGGCAACAGCTTGTGCAACAGCCGCAGCGCGCGATAGTGCTGGGGGAAAACTGCTGTCGTAATGGCAGGCGGCACGGCAACCGGGTTGACGGTGTCGATCAAATCGTTGCCGAGCAAGACATCGCGCACGGCCGCCGTGCCGGGCGCAGGTTGTTTGAGTATCGCGTGCGCCAGCACCGCCTCTGTCAGCTCCGCGTTGGCCTTCAGCGCGGCGCTGAGCTGCGCGATCAGGATCACGGTCTTCGCCCGGCTAAGCTGGTACATCGACAGGCTGTCCATCAGCGCCTGCAACAGCACAGCGCTCTCGGCGCTGATGTCGCCCAGTGGCGGAACCGCGTCCAGGTTGCCGATCGCGGTATGGATCGCGGTGGTGTCGAACAGTGATGCGAACAGTGTGTCGATCAGCGCATTGGCGGCTGCCGCCGACGCCCAGTCGCGTGTCAGGAAGCCGGCGATGGCTTTCATATCGTCCGGCGTGACCCCGCTGAATTTGCCGAGCAGCTTGAACAAGGCTTCCTGTTGTTCGACGGGAGGAACATCCGGATTGAACGGCGAGCGGTTTTCCGCAAAGGCAGCTTGGTAGGCTGCTTGCAGTCCTGCCAGTATGCCGGTCGCCGTCGCGTCTTTCAGTTCGCGCCGTTCCAGATCGGTCGTCGTTTCCGCCTGGTGATACAACATGAAGCGCACGTCCACCAATTTTTGCGAGCGGTTCTTCGCGGCGATTGCCTGTTCTGCGAAAGCTAGTGTGTCTGCCGGCGATACGGTGGGATCGATGCCGGTCAGGTCGATTAGCGCACTCAATTCCGCTGTCTTCAGCTTGAGCTTGCGCATCAGGCGGCTGAGCAGGAGCAGCCGCGACAGATTGGCGATAGTGAGTTTGTTGTCGACCAGCAGCGTCAGCAGCGCGTCGAAATCCTTGCTCTTGATTTGCAGGCTGACTGCAACGCTGCCGGCGACGTTGGCCAGAAAGCCGGTGCCGTCGATTTTCTCCGACTCGAGCGCCGGATCGATCACGCCGTTCCTGGCCTTGTTCAGGAAGGTGCTTGCATACAGGTCGGCGGGAATCGTCCCGTAACAGCCGACCAGTTCGCCGAGCTTGATGCCGGTCGCAACGCTCAGGCGTTGCAGCGTGGCGGCGACGCCGAGTGCGGCATCGTTGAGGGTGCCGGCGCCGAGTCCAGGCTGGGATGCGATTTCGTTGACCACGGCCAGCTGCCATTTGGTTGCTTTCTGCAGCCGCAGCAAACGGTGTATCCGGTCCAGCGCGGCATTGTCGAGGCCGGCTATTTCTTTCTTGGCCAGGTCGCAGCTGAGATCGAGGTGCTTGATGAACAGGTTGTCGACCGGGTCGATGAACGAGAACGTCAGCAGCATGTCAAGCTCGGCATAGCTGAGGCTGGTTTTGTCGAGGAAGATATCGACCCGCTTCAAGTCGGCCAACGGCGCATTCCAGTAGGTGTTTTGCCCGGCCACATCGGGTATCGTGATCAGCGCGCGCTGCGACGCATTCAACCCCAGCGTTTCGGCGGCAACCGTCTCGTCGGTGGGTGCGCCCGCCACCTGGAAGTTGCGCATCAGTTCGGCGCGATCAATGTCGAATCGGGCGAAGTAGGCGCGCGCTTCCGTGTGCGGCAGATCGAACGGCAACCCGAATGCGAACGATTCGCCGGCCAGCGTCGTGTACGCGGGCTGGTTGACGTAGGCCGGTGCAGCAGCAAGTTCTTCAGCCGGCGTCAGGGTTTGGCGCAGACGGAACAGTGTGTACTGGTTGACGCCGGTCTGCACGGCTTTGACGACTGCCAGTTTGTCGCGGATGTAGTGCGGCAGCGCAGCCGACGATCCGCTGACGACTTCGGTGGCGAATACTTGCGCAGCGCCAGTGACCGGGATGCCGGCGCCTGTCAGCGCGGCCAGCAGCGCGGGCGCGATGGTGCCGCTGAGCGGATCCGCTCCGGCGGCCAACGGCCCGTTGTAACCGATGCCGGCGTCGGGTGCGACCTGCGCTTCCAGCAGTTCATTGACCAGGTCGATGTACGGCACCGGCGTGTTGGCGTTGGCGCAGCTCAGATCGATTTCGCCCAGGTCCGGACGCCGTGCAAACAAAACATCCTGCGCGGCATTAGTGGTCACCGGCGGCATGACCGTTAGATCGGTCACGCTGCGCTTGTCGATGAATTCCAGCAGCTCCACCAGATACGCGGCCGGGCCATACACGGAGCGGCACTGTTCGCAAGCGCAGGTATCGACACCTTTGAACAAGCTTTTCAGGTTCGGAAAATCCGTCTTCGCCTTATCCAGCGCAATGGTCAGGCCGTCGCTGTTGACCGACGCGATGGGGCTGGACAAAGCGAGGTCTTGCAGTTCGCCTGCCAGCACCATCGCAGCGGTGGACGTACTTTCGGCCTTGCGATACATCACGTCGGCCTCTTTGGCGCTGATTCCGGCGGCGGGTGCAATTTCGCGCACGAAGCGGGCCTTGCCGACAGCCGTGATGTCGCGCGCCGACGTGATGCCTCGCGCGAGCAGCGCATTTGTCGTCGAATAGTTCGGGGCGAGACGGAACACGCGCTGGATTTTTTTCAGCTCGCCGCGCATGGTTGCATTGATATTCGCATTTGCGCCTGTGACCGTGCCAAGCCCGGCGCGCTTGTAGAACAGATCGACGTTTTCCTTTTGCAGGTCCAGATCGTCGAACTTGATCAGCAGTTCGGCGATTTCTTTCCCCTGCTTGATTTTGGGTGCCGTGTCGCGTCGGAGCTGGGCCGCGAACGCCTGCGTCGGATAAGCCCTTTCGAAGTTGCGCGCCAGCGCTGACGCTTTCACTGAAGCGAGGCGTTCGCCCACCTGCATTTGGGTCAGTGTCGCTTCCCACTCCTGCCTGTTCAACCGCGCGAGCTTTCTGACGTCTTCCAGTTTGCTGATGCCGTGTTCTTTCGCAACAGCGTCGATCAACGGGCGGTCGTTCCCGACGATATCGGCGATCGCAAGCGTCGCGCGCAAGCTCTCGACCTTTTTGGTATCGCCGAGAAACTGCACATTGGTGATCTGCTTGATCACGCCTGGCAAGTCGCCCCGGTTCTCGTTGAACAGTTTCATCGCTTCGCCGATCTTATCGGTCACGACGAATTGCGTGGCTAGATCGATCAGTTGTTTATCGCGCTGTTCCTTCTGGTAAGCCTCCGCCTTGGACTTAAAGCGTTCAAGATTTTGCAGATAACTTCCCAGCTTGTTCAACGTGGCGTCGCCCACCACCTTGGCTTTGACGGCCACGTTCAGGTCGCGCTCGATCACTTTCGGATCGGTCAGCACAACGTCATACAACAAGCCTTCTGGGTCGGTATTGCCGTCGATGCGCAGGCGGGTTTTTAAAGGATTGCGCGGATCATTCGTCAGCAGCGTGTTCTGGCGCAGCAGCGCATAGAAGAATGCGGCATCGACTTCGGATAGCTTGGCCAACCGATGCGCCAGCACGAAGTGTTCGAGTTTTTCAAACGGGATGTTCAACGAGCGCACTAGCCAGCTCAAGTCGTGATGCTGGTCTGTCTCCTGTAGTTCATCCAAAGGCACGCGCTCATTGCGCGAAGCGATGCGCGTGGCGATGTCGTCGAATTCAGTTGTTTCGGGAACCATCGGCGTGCTCAGGGTGATGTCGATGTTCTCGACCGGGCCGGTGCCGAAGCGCAGTTCGTCGCTCGGCGTCTTATAGAGGACGGTTCTTCGTGACGGCGATAGCACCGTGATCGACATCGCCGAGCGCGTGTCGCAGTCGTCTTTGTCCACCGTGTAGAAAATGCTGTACTGACCCATGCAGGCGGTGGCCGCTTCGCCAAGCAGCATTTCATTACGCATGCCGACTTTGAATGCCTGCACATGCAAGCCGTCCAGCGGCTCGCCGGTTTGGCTGCGTACGGTTCCTTTGATGGTCTTGGTTTGTTCCATGGTGGACCTCGTCTTGATCGTTGAAATTACTGTGCCTGGATGAAACGAATCAGCGCTTCCTTGTCAGTTTCGCTGGTGTTGAATTTGAACTGGTTAAACTGATCGAATTTCCTTTTCTGTATCGCCCGTTCGCGCGCCGCCTCGCTAAGGGGGCCGCGCGAATCGTGGCACAGCGCGCAGAATGGGTTACGGCCTTCCGCCGCCATTTGATCGACCCAGCCTTCAGGTACAGGGAAATGCGACGCCGCCATCGCCGCCTGGTTCAGATCCCACGCAAGCTGGCCGGTCGCATGCACAACGCCGGCCGGCGTCAGATACCAGATGTCCTTGACGATGCCCCACGCGACGCCACCTGGTCCCTTGCCCTCGACCACCGCATCGGTGGTTTCCGCCGCGGGGTTGACTGACTGCCCAGCCGCGTACGCATCGTTGGTCACGAGATAGGTCACGCCGCCGACGATGACGGCTAACCATAAGCCTTTGCCCTTGACCTTCACGTGCGGCTCCTTGAAATGGACTTTTGGTTCGGTCACTTTGACATGCGGTTCCTTCACCTCCAGCTTGACTTCCGGCGACGAGGACTTGGTGCCGACTGAAGTGAAGGGTTCTCTCTTCTCGCGCAATACATTTCCTTCCACGTCCTTGGTAACGGTAATTTTTTCGCCTTTGCTGGCGTCGCCTTTGGGGCGCTTGATATACGAAGTCGACACTTCCTTCTGGAAGTCGTATTTGCCGGTCGCGACCGTATGGACATTCAGCACTTGCCCGCCTCCGGAGCCGCTGACCTTGGTCGAAAATTTACTGGTGCCGATGGTTTCGAATTTGGCGCCGGACTGCAACGCGGGGAGGTATTTTTCCTGCGCCTTGGTCCATGGAGAATTCGCCTTGCCTTTCATCTCGACCGGTTTCCAGCCGTCCTTGGTTTCAACGAAAAAGTCGGCGCGCCCTTCGACCCATTTGCCGTTCACCTCGACCTTGAATGGCACTTCTTTTTTGTAATTGACCCCTTGCTCTTTCAGAAAGTCTTCGAACAAGCGCGTCGCTTTTTGTTCGTCCGATTCATTCCCGTTGGTATCGTTGAACGTGCCGGGATTGTCCTTGGCGTAGCGGTATACGTTCAGGCCGTCGCCGGTGCCGATCGGATCGGGACTGAGCCAGCGGCCTAGCCACGGCAGGTAGTAGCGGGCGACGTGGTATTCGAGTCCGCTTTCTTCGTCGCGTTCGCGGCCTGTGTAGCGATATCTTTTGGTGGTGACCTTAACCGCAGCGTTGCGCGCCTGGTAAGCCGTAGTGCCGTAGGGGTGATACTCCTCGTAAGAAATCACATTGGCGAAGTCATCAACTTCCAGGTTGACCGAACTTAGGTGATTGGCCAGCTGGTAACGCATGCGCCGCGGGTCGGTGCCGTCGTTGACGCCGGTGCGGGTTTCGATCAGCGCCAGGCGGCCGGTCGCGTCGTTGACGCTCAACCCGTGCCGCACCAGGCCGGCGTGATTGCCGCTGAATTTGCGGTAGCGTTCGTACGCGCCGATATAAACGCGCTCTTCCTTTTGCGTCGGCATCTGGCCAGCCGGCGCCGCATTCTCGGTGATCTTACGCAGCCTCGTGCCATCGGCCGAGTACTGGTAATAGGTGGTCTCGGGCGTCCCGCTGATGACCTTTTGGCGCACGGTGCGCACCAGCTTTTCCTTGAAGTCCCAGCCGAGATCCTCGAGGTGCGGCATCGCATTGATGAAGCCGTGCTGCGGGTGATAACCGTAGTTGTAGACCTGCATGCCCTGCGTGGTGGACAGCATGCGGTTGTTGACTGCCGCGTAAGTGTAGTCACGCGTCCAGTTGTTGCCGCTGGCCTGGTGCCGCATCCTGGTGATGTTGCCGAGCGGGTCGTAGCTGTAGAACTGCTTGTAGTTGCGCATCGCCGCCGGGTCGCCGGCGCTGACGTCGTGCAGGTAGCCGGAATCGTTCCAGTTGTCTTGCGCGGTAAACGACAGCGCCGCGTTGTTCTCGCGTCCCGCTGCTTCGGCCAGCCGGTAGATCGCGTCGTAGCGGTAGGTCGTGGTGCCGCTGACCATCTGGTTGTTAAAGAACTGCAGCGGGATCGCGCGGTCTTCGATATGGCTCACATTGCCTACGGCATCGAATGTGAAACGCAAATCCTGCAGTAATTCGCCGCCCGATTTGCGGCTGGTCAGCCGGATCAGCGTGAAAGTCTGGCGATCGTAGCGGTAGGTGGTGACGACGCCGTTGCCCAGCTCCATGCGAAGGCGCTGGCCTTTTGCGTTGTAGTCGATCTGTCCGATGACGATATCTTCGACCGCATTGTGCGTGACGGTCTTGCGCTCGATCAGCCCGGCCGCATTTAACGCAACTTTTTCGATGTCGCCGTCTGGCAGCGTCGTTTGCACGGTGCGGCCCAGCGCGTCGTAACTGAGTGCGGTGATGAACACATCCGGCTCCAGGCCGGCAGCCAGGTTGGCATCGCTCCAGTTTGGAATATCCTTATACGCGGCGAACAGGCGGCGTCGGCTGGACAGCGGCTGACCTTTGAAATTGAATTGCTGCACTTCGACCATGCCGCCGGTGTCGTAGGTGCGCACCGGCTGGCCCCGCAGGTTGAGGGCTTTTGCATTCGGCTGCGTTTCGCCGTAGATATTGCGCTCATAGATATGATCAAACGCGACCGGCCCATCGCCGCCGAGCACATGGCTCTGCAGTGTGCGCCCCAATGCATCGTAGCTGTGGGAAAAGGTATGATTACGCTCGTCCCAGCTGCGCAGCGGTAGATTCGCTACGTTTTCCAGCGTCCAGCGCTGGCCGCTGTCGGCGACTTGTTGCCAGGACAGGCTGCCGGTCAGGTCGTATTTGTAACGCATCACCATGTTGCCGCGCGCATCGACGATATACCGCAGGCAGCCTTCGATGTCGAGCTTGATGAAAGTGCGATACCAGCTATTGACGCTGTCGAGGCGGTTGTGTTGTGTCTGCAGCACCGGGCGGCCCAAGGTATCAAAATCAAGGATGGCCGGCGTGTTGTCGTAGACGGCGGAGGCGAGTGCCCCCTCCTTTTCTTTTACTGGGTCCTTGCCTTCGGCCAGCAGGATTCCGTCGATCAGCGAACCCGCGCGGTCCGTATACCACGACGATTGAGTCACGGTGTCGCCCTGGTCGTACAGCCGCTGCTGCCATGCGTTGAACGCAGTCGTGCTGAAGGCGCCGTCGGGCAGCACGGTTTTGACCAAGCGGTTCAGCGCATCGTGGTGGAACAACGCGGTGACGCCGGATTCGACCAGCTCCTTTTGCAATTCGTAGCGGTGCGTAACGGAAAAGTAAGGTTCATATTTCTTGACCGCGTTGCCTTTATTGTTGACGACTGTGCGTCCGGTGCCGACCCAGCGCAGCTCGGGTGTGGTGTCGATTTCGGTGATCGTCACGGTGTCGCTCGGTCCGACCGTGACTTGCTTGGCCAGCCCCGGCTCGGCCTGGCCTTTTTTCATGACCACCCGGTTGAAGCCGTCCGAATATTCGAAGCTGAGCATGATCACGGAATCGGGATTGTCGTTGAAGTGATCTTTACGAAGAATCGATGCGGCGACCACCGGGCTGCCGCTGGTTTGGAAAGCCGCCAGGTCGTACACGAAACGCGTCGTCGCGTGCGCCAGCAGCGCCTTGCCGCGCGCGACCAGTTCGGTGGAATTGGCTGAATTGAAGAAATCGGCGATCGCGGCTTCTTCGGCCGGCGTCGTGAATTCGCTCAGGCCAGCCAGATCGTCGGCTTCCGCGCCTTTGCCGAGCAGGGCGGTCGCCTTGATCATGCCGAGCTCGTCGGCGATCGCTTCGCTCAGGTTGTCGTTGTGGTCTTTCAGCCGCCGCACGGTCAGTGTGCGGTAGTCGAGCTGCTCGATCGACGTGATGTTGCCAACCGCATCCTCGGTCGAGCCGATAAACAGGAATAGATTGTCCAGGTAAGTCACTTTGGTGACACCGCCGAACGGGTCGGTGTAGCTGATCGGCTGGAAGAAGCGGTTTTCCGCATCGGCTGCGGTTTCCGCAGGCAGCTTGTACTGCAAGGTGCCGGAGCGCACCCACCAATGCGCATCGCCGTCCAGGTCGATGTAGCGTCCTTCCAGCATGATCGCATTGATCGCTTTGCCATCATAAATATCGTTCAGCAAATCCGGTGTGTAGGCGAGCTGATAGGTCTCGTATTCGAACCCGCGCTCGCCTTGCTGGTGCAGCGGCAGCGGGCCGCTCAAGCCGTCGTTGTAGTAGGTGATGCGCAAATGTTCGATCAGGCGCTTTTCGGGAGCGCCGGGCGGCGGCGCGTTGTCGAACTGCCGGAACGGGATATCGACCGCCAGTGCGAGGATGTTGTTGAAATCATTGAGCGTGTAATAAGCGCCGGCTTTTTGTATGCCGCGCAATTCAAAGTTGTGTTCCTCGGACGGCACGCGCAGCCGGTGGTTGTCTCCTGCAGTCTTGTCGTCGGTGAAGCGCGCGCGCCGGTAGCTGATGAAGGTTTGGGCCTGCGCTGCCGCCGCGTCCGCGGGCAAGGACGGGTCGGCAATGCGGCGCGGATACGCGACTTTCGCCGATTCGAGCACATTGCCGTATTCGTCGAATTGCAGATTCAGCGTATGCGACACGCGCGCCTCTTCGGGGTTGCGTTCGTACTGATAGGTGAGGACTTCGCTTTCCTTGGCAGTGAAGATCGCGTGGCGGTTTTGCCCCTGCGGCTGCAACAGCTCGATGATGCAATTGTTGGTCGTGACCGCGAACGGCGTCAGTTGTTTTTCCAGCTGCGCGGGCGATGCGCCGGTCGCCGGCGCATCGAGCGCGAACACTTCGGAGCGCAGCGGCATGCTCCTGCAGCTTCGCATCGCCTGGCGCCACTGTTGCGCGCTCAGCGCGGTGATCAGCGCCGGATCGACGCCGGGCGCCGCGATCAGTTTTGCATCCGGTAACGCAAGTTCATGATGCGTGACAGGGAAACCCTGGCGCGCGAGCTCGTTGTACCAGAAGTCTGCGGCAAACAATCCGAACAGTCGGTGCTGGTCGATCATGCTGCCGGTGTGGAACCAGCTGCGCGTGACCACCGGCGCCTGGTGCAGCGTATTGTCGACGATGTTGGTGGCGCCGCCTAGCACCCAGTGTTCGAATTGCTCGGCGTCGCGTTTTTCGGACATTCCAAAACCTCGGAATTCCCGCTCCGCATGATCGTAATAGCCGTGGCGGTAGCGGTAGTGGTTGACCAGCCGATGTCCGCTGACATGGTCGATCGTCTCGACGCGCGACAGGCATTGCACCGGGAAATGCAGCTTGGTTGACCAGGGCCGGCCTGCTTGCTCGTCTTCGATATAGAAGCGGGTCGACGGCGTATAGTCCAGCCGCACCTCCTTGCCGAGGTTGTTGCGGTAACCAGTCATCAGATGCGGCTTGCGGCTGCCCATCAAGTCGATGTAACGCAGCGGCGCGTTGCGGTCCTTGTCCAGCGGACTGGACCACACGATGCAGCTGGTACCGGTGCCCATCAAGTCGGTGACGGTAATGTCGGCCTGGTTGTGAAGTTCAGGTAAGGTGTCGATCACGATCGGCGTGCCGGCGAACGCATTGCCACTCAGGTTCAACCAGCAGCTGATCTGCCGCTTACCCAAGTAAATAATATCGTTGGTGCCGGAGCCGTCGATATCGGCCAGCCGTATGCGCGTGGCGGAGAATGCATCGGGCGCATCGCACACCGGCGGACGGCCCATCACAGTCCTGGCACCGAACTTGCCATGGCCCAGGTTCGGCCAGTAGCAGACATCGCTGTGACGCACGCGCACGATGTCGGTCAGCCCGTCGCCATCCATGTCCGCCAAAAAAATACTCTGTTTGCTGTCGGCGAACACGATTGCAGGGCCGGCTTCTTCATCGAACGGTTTGGACGTCTTGCGAGCAGGGCCGAATCCGTCGCGGCCTTGCGATTCGTACCAGGTGAAGACTTGATCTTCGGTGATCAGCAAGTCGGGCTTGCCGTCGCCGGTCAGGTCGATCATGCGCGTGTAGGGATCGCCGATGTCGACGTTGGGCACTTGTTTGAATGCCTGAAAGCGCGGCATGTTTGGATCGAGTTCGAAAAAACCTTTCGGCGCATCGGTCATGTGCACCAGTTGCTTGGTGCCGTCGGCGTCGAGGTCGGTCAGCGTCAGCTGCTGACCCAGTCCGCTGAAAGAAGGTTTCGGCGAGACCTTGTGCGCGTGCGTGAAGGTGCCATTGCCCATGCTGCGCTTGTAATACCAGCCGTCAGCCTGCTCCGTCAGGATGCCCGACAAGCCTTCGCTGTATAGATCTGTGAACAGGTAAGGCGACGCGATCCCGCTCGGCGCGTGCACCACGTTTTCCTGCGAGACGGTGCCGACTGTCCTGTTCCATGCGTGCGCCTGGTAAGAGAACTCGAACGGCGGCAGGCGCTTGTGCGTGTAGCTGCCGTCGGGGCGTTTTGCATAACCGGTCGTGGTGGCGGCGGCTAGGTAGGTGAAGTTTTGCTCTGTGGAGGTGTCGTAACTGAGGTCGAGCGATTGCACTAACGCTTTGCCGCCCGGCAGAGCCGGGAAACGGTGCCACTGCAACACGCGGCGGCACAGGCGGGTGGTGCGCAGTTCGAAGCCGGGCTTGTGATCGGAAAACGCATCGGCACGGAAGTTCCAGCTGCCGAGCGGCTCGAAGGGTGCGTTCAAATCGTATTCGCCATAGTCGAATGCGGTTTCGAACAGATAGTCGCCGTCGGCCGGGAAGGGATCGCCTAATGCGTGAAACGGTGTCCGATTCCCGTACAGCACGCGCGACAGGTAGCGGTTGGTGTAGCTCAGCTGGTCGGCGCGGCGGCGGTTCGCATGGTGGGACAATGCCGGATCAAAACCTGTGTCGTCTTCCAATCTATACACGTATTTGCTGCAGTTTCCGCGGTCGTCGTACACGAATTCGGGCAGCCATTCGTAAACTCTGCGCGCATCGGCTGGGTCGGCGATGCGCGACTGGTTGCTCCAGCCGAGCAGCGTGGTGACATTGTCCGGGTTGATGACGCGCCAACGGGTTTCGCCGGTGCTCTTCTGCGTCCAGCGTTCGATTCGAGAAAACACGCCTTCGACGCGCGGCTTGTAGCGCCGAATTCTAAAGGTACCGTCGAGCGAGTCGTGCTCTCGCACTTGATAAGTGCCGTTCGGGTTTTGTATAAAAGCGCCGCCTGCGCCTCTGTTGAACTCCGGCACCAAGTCTTCGCCGCCGGCAAGCAGAAAAGTATCAGAATCGGCTGCATCGCCTTTGCCGTCGAGGTACTGCGGCAACTCCTGGCTGGTTTTTCTTTTAATCGTCGGCAGGCTAAGGTCCCAGCCGAGACCGAAAATCCCATTGCCGCCGCCGGAACTGTAAGCAAGACGTAGTCTGGGCGCGACGCCACGCGATGCAGCCACTGGAAGAGGTATGCTGAAACTGGCAGTGCCGTTGGCCGCGTTGACCTTGAATTCTTCATCGATGCCGCGTACGGCACCGCCACCTTTGGGCAGCTCGATTTTCGGAACCTCGATGGCATTCCGCTCAGTGCGGCCGCCTTGGGTACTGAAGATCGATTCTGATGAATCAGACTTGGCAACCTGCTTCCTCATGCGTGCCTCAAAGCGGAAGTTTGTATGAAGGAAACCGAGAACACTTTTACACCACCTACGTATGAAAGGAAACCTAATACAAGTCGGCAGTCAGGATGTTGTAGTCGTCTCAACTGTCAGCAAGATTGATGCTACGACGTCGGATCTTTTTTCGTTCACCACGGTCAGTATTTCCAGTATTTCCGGGGGAAATTCAACGTAGTGGCTGTTGAAGTAGAGGTCCTTGAGACTCCACTGAATCAAATTCGATTCAGGATGAATCTAAAAAGATACGGTGATGAGGAATGCCGCGACGCAAGAGCGAGGCCATGGCGCTCAGTCCGTCGTCCCCACGTTCTGGGGATCACCTTGTGAACAAGTCGCGTTGGACGCACGAGTGACAGCGCATCATGGTCTCTTCAGCATGTTGCCTATTTTTTAGGCGTCTGCTGTCTCAGAAGCAGACCACCACTTGTGGTAGAGACCTGGAATCTTCCGAATGTGTCGACGTGCATCATCTGCTCAGAAGAATAATCGACAGGAGATGCGACAGGACTTTCCGTGTGGCTTCACACCGGCCATCCGTGATCTGCAAAGCTATAGAAGCGGTCGTCACCGAGAATGAGATGGTCGAGCAGCCTGATGCCCAGCAAGTCTCCAGCTTCCCTCAGTCGCGTGGTCAGGGTCCGGTCCTCAGCGCTCGAATCAGAGCAAAGGGGTCGAGAGTCTTTGTGTGATCGTCAAGAAAAAATAGAGGTCGATAGGCGTGCCATGAGTGACTATCCTCCGGAGGACCTATTAGCGGCAAGAGGGGCTTTCAATGAGCACGACATACGTTCAGTGTGCTCTTTCCGAAGTGCCCTATGAGATGACCACAGTCGCCTGAAAATCTGAAGCAAATAGCAGGTCGTGAGGACTACCCTCAAAGAGGGCAAAGAGGGCAAAGAGAGCAAAGAGAGCAAAGAGAGCAAAGAGAGCAAAGAGAGCAAAGAGAGTGGGGACGGGGCGTGCTTACAGAAACTCGACGTGTCCTTCCATCTCGTCAGCATCGAGGACCTGGTGGAGTAACATCAAACCATGAATGGTTTCTCCAATCGACGTTCCTTGTGAGGCATACACGATGCCACAATGAGGATGCCCGGCAGCATGGAGACGGAGGAAATCGCTATCTTGCGTAAAAATCACCCGCCGTTCAGCACGGGCTCGCTGCATATGCGCGGTATCGGATGCGCTCCGGAGACCTGCCTCACCCACTGTTGTGATATCAACGCCTCGTTCGCGCAAGCCTTGCACAACGGCTCTGGGAACGTGTTCGTCGAGATAGAACCTAATTTTCCCCGGCATTCAGCTTGGGCTTGAGCTTAGAGGGCGTGGCTTGGCGTAAGGACTCGGCAAAGGCCTGGCCGTCAGCCATGTCTTTGTCGATATCGGCTCGATGATCAAAATAGTAGGCGAGTGCGGCATGGACATCGGCCAGCGTCAGGCCGTAGTCGCTGGCAATTTCATCGACACTTTTCCCCAACCGTTCATGCCACATGACAATATCGCGCACGGTAATACGATGGCCCGCAATACGGGGTTTCCCCCCGGCAATATCAAGGCTCGTTTCAATGTGCTGATCTAATGTTTTCGTGGTCATGAAGACCCCTCCTTACTCGCACGAGCAACAGCTTCTAATGTAGCAGAGTTGTTTCTCATACACCAGAACCACGGACGAAGGGTCAATATGGATCGAAAGGGAGTCTTGGTAGTCAGATGCTTGGGGCATGCACTGACTGGGTTTTGTAATCAAATGATGCAGTACTCTACTCAGGGTCATCTGCTACCACGCTGCTACCAGGACAGGGCAAACTGGCCCCATCTTGCCCCATGTCTGGGGGGTCCTGCTTTGTTGTTTCTTGCGGGGTTACGTTGTCTGAGGTTGGATCTGGTACAGTTCGTAAACCGCAGGTCGGTGGTTCGATTCCACTCGCCGGCTCCAGGAGTATTGATTCAAAGCTCAGTATTGGCGAATCCAGCGTAGGCGCTGAGACCGTTC
>ERZ795044.1158-NODE-1158-length-23999-cov-23.523722_pt1 | contig 23999 bp, 24 predicted proteins | sample MGYA00375128_ERZ795044 | MGnify/ENA primary metagenome ERZ795044 (study PRJEB30173, sample SAMN05720213) | anaerobic digester metagenome | isolation source: active sludge of municipal wastewater-treating anaerobic digesters | place: USA | collected 2014-12-22 ... | reverse complement strand
TTCCAATGTAAGGAGTCCCATTTACATATAAAGCTGTTCCATTTATTATCCCATTAACATCTAATTTATATAATGGAACCGCTGTTCCTATCCCGACATTATTAAGATAATATATGTAGTCTGTTCCTTCCCATTGAGAAGAACTCATCTGGTCTATCGTAATAAGAGCTTTCTGGACATTGTCATCCGAATGGCTTAAATTCTTATTAAACGAAGATGAATCCACCTGAACTTGTTTCGCTTTAGGATTATACTGCCCAAAAGCATTAGAGCAGATTAACAAAAATAAAATAAATAATAAACTATTTCTTAACGTATTGTATCTCAACTTCATCCCCCTCATCTAATCCATTAGAAAATAATAGCGTATCTCCCTCTATTGAATATGTTACGCCGACCTTCTGAAGAATACCGTTAACAAAAACTGTCTGCGAATCTCTTTTAACATACTCATCCAGCAGAAATTCTGTTTGTCCTTGCGTGGCGGTAAATTGCTCTATCTTGTGCATATCACTACGAACAAGAACCTCGCCAAAGTTTACATTGATATTCTCTTGTTTAGAGCTAACATTTACAGGATTAGCTGTTGTTACAATGACTTCTATTTCAGGCATAGAAATCTCCTATTCATTCCTTATCGTTACGTTTTCGATAAAATCAATTACGCCCGAAGCAAATGTCTTAACTATTTTATTATCAATATATTTTATATCGTAATAATACGTCCCTAATAAATTTTTAGACTCGTCCGACGAAATTGTTAAATGAGCTAACCCTTCAGCACCGCTGTCTATAACCCCGTCAACTTCAAGCGATGACTTGCTGTCTGGAAGAAATTTATCTGTCTTCAAATTCATCAAGATAATGTAATTAGTTATATCTATCGCCTGCCCGTTAGAGTCTTTGAACGACAACGATATTGTGAAATCATCTCCTCTTACTGTGGAATAATTCGTTGACATATTTTTACACCTTCCATTGTTCAACAACCTGTTTCATTTGTTTTACTTTTTCTTCTATTGTAATTGTATATTGGTGCCAATAGAAGTTTGCCTGTGGTAATTTAACTTTAATCTTTAGCCCATCTCCAGTCATAATATTCTGGTCTATCGTGTCAACCTTTAACCCGAACCTTGCTATATTTTTAGACAAAGTATAATCATCAATTAAATGGCTGTCTTTGACAACAGTATTCTTTTCAAATACCGTCGGGAAGATATTTTCTTCAATATCTTTCATCGGGTCCTCAGGAAACGTCCATAAATCCCTACACCAATCAGACCAAGTAACGTTCCAAGTGCAAGCTCCGATGTTCCTTCCGTCCCTTAAAAATAATTCATTATACTTCCATCGAACCGCACCCATATCAACACCATTAAAAAGAACAGTATCTTTATTCAAAAAGTTTGTCCAATCAACCGTTTCGGGATGGACAAGCGTATCGCTATCTAAGTAAATGCTCCAATCGTTTCCATTCGATAACTCATAAACTTGAAACTTTTCAATTACAGGCGGAAGACTTTTATCAAACTTCCGTTCTTTTATTATGTGAAAATCCGCACCAATCTTTCTTGCGTATCTCTTAATCAAAGGATATGTTATATCGCATATCTCAGGAGCATAATTGTCAATGTTCAAAGTAAAAATTGTCTTTTTCATATTTCTATTCGTTCCAATAAACTATAACTATTCCAGAACCTCCAGAACCACCAGAAACATTATTAGCAGTTCCATCTGGAGTCCCAGAGCTACCACCTGCTCCTGTATTAGGCTTTGCATTTATTCCTTGCTTTCTCTCTCCGTTTGCCCCTACAACACCTTCACCAGCACCACCAAAAACAGATGAACCTCCTGAAGAAGATACTTTAGCTGAACTTCCACCGCTTCCACCATTTCCGCCATAAAGATTTAAGTTTCCATTTGAACCTACGCCACCAGCACCGCCAGCACCTAAATATCCTGAAGCAATTCCTTTCCCTCCTCCTGTTGCCCTTATATTTCCACCTGAAGCATTAAAATAAGATTGCCCGCCATCTACTCCATTAGCCCCACCGCCAGCTCCACCAGAGCCACCATTTCCTACAACAACTGATACATTACCAGAAACTGATACTATTGCCTCAGAATACCCACCAGCTCCACCAGAGCCACCAGTATATGAATGACTACAACCACCAGCCCCACCGCCACCACCTTGAACTTTAACATAAACTTTATTAACATTAGCGGGTTTAACCCAAGTCCCGTTCGAAGTAAATGCCTGCATATTTGAAAATCCACCGCCAGCCATAGCTCCCCAAACAGGAGCGGTTCCATTAGATTTCAAAACCTCATTAGCGTTTCCAACAGGTAATCTTGTGTAAGCTGAAGCGTTCCTGTAAAGAATATCTCCAACCGCACCGCCAGCAGGGATTGCAACTTTTCCATCTGCATAAGTCTTCGTCGCTTTCTGTGAAGCTATTTTTGTATCAGAATTAGACCCTAAAGTGTTATCTGTATCAATAGGAACGATTAAAGGCGTTATATCAACCCATTGACTTCCATCATCCCAGAATAGCTTATTAACATCTGTCGCCCAATAAAATCTATTTAAGATATAAGTTGAAGGTTTAGACGCATTATTCCCAGATAAAATTTCAGTATGAGCATTAAGGTTTATTGAAGGTCTAACATCTTTCAAGATATATGCTTCATTCGGATTAGCGTCTTTATCAATATAATCTACAACTTTGCTCATCGTTGTCTTGCAGTAAACTAAACAAATAGGAAGTTTATCCGACGGGAAAGTAGGTTCTGAAGGCGTGCTTGATTCCGCACCATTAACCCAAGACAATACCCCAGAATCAGAAAGAACTAATAAAGAAATCCTTGCGTTAGTAGTCGGCGGGGTTATTATTGGAGAACTTCCGCCAGAAAAAGAAACTTTTGTCTGCCCTATATAAACATTCTGATAAAACGACCCAGCAATTGCACTTTCAACAGCAACATTTAATCCGCATATACATTTCACAGTATCAAATAAATAAACTTTTGAAGCGTCTAATCCTAAAAACCCCCATTGAACAATATTTGATAAATTAGCAGGAGTTCCACTATTTGAGTCAGGAGAAGATAAAACAATCTGGTCTTGTTTCCAAGTGTCAGATGTTCCGCTTGAAACTAAATCCCAATAACTTTCATTCCCGTTATTATCTCTTAAATAGAATTGAAATTCTGAAGACGCAACATTTACCCGCTCCCATATTTTTGCTGAATAAAATCCTGAAAGATTTAATGCTTGAGATTTAGATACTTTCCTGTTCCCCGTCTCGTCTATCGTAACAGATAAAGAATAATTGCCTTCTTGAACAGTAGTGGACTTTGCAATCGAACATCCTTCTCCGCTCCATTGAGCTTGAGCTGAAGCGTCAGACGGATATTCCATATCGTCGAGAATATACGAAGCTCTTGCTCTTAATGGCTGAACATCTCCTTGAAACAATCCTCGCAAGGCGTTCCTTAAATTCATCAAGGACATCGCCCCTTGCGGTTGATTAACATCAAATTCGTGTCTTTCCATTATTTCCCCCTTATACAAACATTATAGCACTTAGAACATTGTCCAACAAAAACATTTTTACTATTTTTAAGGATAACATTATAGCAATTAACAATCAATGTTTTGCTCGAACAAAAAGTGCAGAAAGCTTCCATATCGTTTTCTTTATTCAAAATCTTACATCCATTTTTTTTGCACCATTCTAAAACAATGTTATTATCTATTTCATTCATTTTAGTTTCCTCAGTATCCACGAGCAACCCAATCTATTTCTGCTGTCCCGATTGCTGACCCCGTGTGGTCATAAACTTTAACATCAACACCATCTTTATCTTTATTATAAAAAACAGGAAACCCAACAACCCCGTTGACAACAGCCCCCGAAATTCTCGGCGGAGAAGTAAAATCTACACCGAAGATTATATGTGTTCCGCCAATAGCAACTAATAAATCGTTCCCATACGCTTGTTTTGTCGTCGGGGCTTGTATGTAAATATTGAAAGCGTAAAGATAAATGTTCTGTTCTTCATTATTTGTATGTAATTCAACCTTAAATTTCAAATATCTTCCACGATAAACTTTATTTGCACTTACTATTTCATAGTCGGAATAAGTTATATTATCATCGCTAATAGAAACTTTAATTACAATGCTCCCATCAGAATAATTTTTATACTGTGCGTCAATGGTAAGCTTGAATCCAAAGATTATCTGTAAATCAATAGGTTCTGCCATTTCATAGTATCCAGATGACTTAACAGGTCTATCAAAAATCAATCCGTCATTTGCTTCCTGATGTTCCCAAGTTTGCCCTTCGGCTTCGACATCTTCCCAAGTCTTATCGGTTGCTAAGGAAAGGACGTTTCTGCAATAAGATATATTAAAATCATTTCGTCTTTCAAGCTGACATCCATTAAGAATAAAGCCATCAAGGTAAGAAAACAAATCATAAGAATTCATAAAATTAGAGTCTGGCGGAAGTGTAACATTTACGATATCTAAAGCGTATCCTTCACTTTCGTTTCCAGAAGTATCAATCGCTTTAATCATAAATTGAATATTGCCTATAAGCCCGACGGGATAAATAAAATCAGTTGTATCAATCGCCTCTCCTATAATAACACCGCTTTCCCAATCGCTCCCTTGTTTTATGATATATCTTGCAAGGTCAGGGTCAATGAGCGGGTCTAAAGCGTTCCAAGTAAACTTTAAGAAATTAACTTCTTGTCTTACATCAAATCCTGTTACATTAGAAGGTTTAGCTTGTTTCCCTAAAATTGTTATCTGTTTTTGAGGGCTTGTTTCAATCTCGTTTTCTTCCCCTATATCGCTAACACTAACAACAGCAATCTTGTAAGTATTCAAATCAACTAACCCGCCCTGAATAGCAAAGCTCGTTCCTTCTGTTTGTCCTCTTAATGTCCAACTCTCGCCATTGTTATCGCTTAAATATATCTTCGCACTTTTATATCTTTTTATAGGATAACTTAATTGATTAGGTTTATCCCAAGCAACATCAATGACATCTTCTATTGTTCCGTCGCTCAATAAAACAATTCTTTCTGAAAGAACTACGCTAACAACATTCGGCAGGTCAAAACTTAAAGATGAATAATTGCTCTCTGGGATTTCTATATCATTAGTATCATAGACGCTTTCATTGTATTCAATCGCTGTTATTTCTACGTCTGAATCTCCAGAACGTTTCAATCCCGTAACTCTAAAAGGTTTTATTACAACATTATTTAATCCGACGCAGTATTTATCCTGATATGAAGGAGCTTTACTTAATGGAGATACATTTAATTCTGTATAAAATCCTTCCTCATCAGTTACTGTTACTTCTTCCATAGTGTCGTCGGAGAACTGAACAAGAAGTTTGTTTATTCCTGGTCTTATTTCTATTGTTCTGTCCAATTTAACAAGCGTCGTAGTTGACCCATCTTGAATTCTTCCTGATTGCCCCCAAAAAGGAACATCGTGAGAAACATTTATAACATCTCCCGCCTGACATCCAATAGCGTCTATTCCAGCTTTTAATGTTATCATTTTATCTATATATTTCGAAACGAGTAAAGCATAACGACCTTCACGAATAGCTTGGCTAATTCTTGTCGTAAATAATCTTATGCCTTTCTGTCTTATAGGTTCGCCGACAGAAATTGCCTGTTCATCATACACCGCAACAATATCTTGTTCATACCCTTTATTCTTGTCAAGGAACTGAACTTCAATGGCTTGATTTTGTTCTTTCTTTGTTTTCCAAGATTGCAAGAAAGAACTTTTTATAATGTTTCCCATACCGAACATCTGGACAGGCATTTCGGGCTTATCTATTTTAAGAATAACTGTTCCATTAGAATAAAAAAAGAAAGCTCTAAATGTAGCACATAACTGAGTAATAATATCTAAAGCCCTTCCTTTGCTGTCAATAACGCAATCTAAAGTAAACCTTTTCTCATACCCGCCATCGCCATCGCTTACCAATTCCTCGCAGTATCTTGACATCTCAAGAAAAGAACTATCGTCAAGGTTTTCTGTGTTTATATAATCCCCCAATCCGTATCTTGTATTAGATAATAAATCTTTCATACACCAAATAGGGTTAGCACACCATCTATCAACAAAAGTTACCCCGTCCCATATCAAAGATTCATCATTAGAAATCTTTCTATATTCTTCCGCTTCAGGATTCCAATAATAATCTTCCCAATTAACTTCTCGTGCCATATCGTCTGTTATCAACGGAACTTTTATTTTTCTTCCTCTAACAATGCAAGTAAAGTTTGGCGTTGTCCCGCTAATCTGTTCTCCAGCTAAAGCTTCAATGCCTAATAAAGCAACGTTAGGATACGCAAGGTCTTCCGTAGTTATTTCATCAACAGTAGTTAAGAATAAATCTCCTACTTTCTGCGGGTCTAACGAACTATCTTCTGATGTTCTTGTAATCCTTATGTCATATTTCCCAGCGGTTAATCCGCTTTTTCTAAACATCCGTTTTAATGCCGACCTTGTAATACCGCTTATTGTAGTTAATCCCAAATTTATATAGTCAGGGTCAGAATGCAATTTATATTCTACACGATACGTTACGCTCCAAGAAGATAATCCGCCATCTTGAGCCACTTGAAAAATACCGTTCGATAAAGATAAAGTCAATTCAAATGCTTCAATATCATTCCCAGAAGTAGTATAAACATACGAATTATTTCTCGTTAAGGTAACAGATAAAGATGTCGGATTATGCAGGTCTGTAAAATTAGGAATGATAGATTGATTATTTGTCCCCATTCTTTTTACTTGCGTTATTCCTGTAAAATTAGACGCTGGATTACCATTTATCTCCAAATCAGAAATGCTTTCTATTTCCCCTTCGCATAAAGCAAGAAGAACGTTAAGATAATTCTTATCTCCATCCGTTCTTATGTATTGATTGATTATGTTCCCGCCTACCTTATGTTCTCCATATACGATAGGGATTGGAATTCCCGCCGACATTGTAGTTTGAACACCATCCCAAGAATAAGTAGGAGAATCTTCATCAATCCCAGACGTTCCATAAGACTTCTTTCTTGTCATCGAGAAATACGAATAACAAGCGTAAACATAAAGAGCAGTTAAAAGAGGATGAACAGTAACCGACCACCAAATAATATCTACGATTATTCCTATTACGCCTATGATGTCTTTGACTTTATCTGTTACTGTTATAACATCTCCGTCGGATAAAGTATCATAAAGCCATTTATCCCCCGAAGATACAATAATATTTTTATTCTTATATTCTATCTTTGAATCATCAAGATAATCCGAAACCCTGTAATTAAAACTAAACGGGACTTCGACTTCGGTTATATCCGTGTGTTCAAATATGTTTTTTATATATCTTACTTTAATCATTCTTTTCCCCTTAGATGATAAAACCCTGCGACCCTATCTTTCCATAATGCCGAGAAATAATTAGAAACAATAACACCAGCAATACAACAATGAATAAAATCTCCTTTTCCCAAATATACGCCAGCGTGGCTGTTTATCCCTTTTGAATTCTTGAATAAAATAACATCAAGAAACTTCGGCTTATCCACCCTATCCCATTGTTTCGCATAATTCTCCGCTATGTAATTATGCCCTTTATATTGCCACTTCTTATCATACTTAAAATCAGCGTCAATTAAATCATACCCAAAGTCTTTATAAATACACATTAAAAGCCCATAACAATCAAGCCCGCTTAAATCCCTTCCCATATTAACATACTTAATTCCAAGATATTTATTAACAATCTCTTGTCTTGTCATACAAAAATTCTTTTCCCGTTCGCAGGTATTGAAGGAAACCCGCCATACCTTAGAACATTATTCATAACATCCCTACATTCTTGTTTTGTCTTCTTGCAAGATGTAACTGTTCCTGTGTATCCGCATTCGGAAGACTTGAACCGCCACCTACAATAATTTCTATTGTATGTCCCGAAAGGAAGCTGAACATCTAATAAATCAAATTTCGATGTTAACTTAAAATTAACAACTTTTTCATTTGCGTTATATGAATCTATATAAAAAGTAAATTTTATTTTATTTTCTGCTTCATCTAATCTATCCGCCCAGACAAGCATTATCTCAATTTTCTTCCCCCTGAAATCATACGCCTCAAGATACGCTTGCATAAACCTTGACACATTAGAAATCTGAACATCAAAAGAATCTATTTCTCCTGATGAATTCTCGCCTATCTCTGAATGTTTTATTGGAAACTTTTGGTAGGTTATTCCGTCGAAGATAATGTTTGTGTCGCTTTCTGCAAAGTATAAATTAGAACCAGCTCCGTCGTAGTCAAATATGGTATATAAATATATGGGCTTATTCGTTAACTTATTCTTTTCTTCAATAAAATTAACATCCATATCATACATAATACCCTCGCTTTTTATTTCACTTCAATCAACGAAAACTCAAAATCAAATAATCCAAAAGAATTGTTTGCGTATGTTATACTGTCTTCTGCAAATCTTACATTATATATTTCATTATCTAAAGCGTTTAACCACGAAAAAGAACCAAACGCACCTTTATTTGAATTGAATAAATCAAGGATTATATCTAAATCATCGGAAGACCTATTCTTAAAGAATAACCGCCAAGATTTACGGCTTGAATACCAAGCTGGTCGTCGTTGTTCCACACCATTCTCAAATTCAGATATTAAAGTCTTATATTCTGGCTTTATTTCCATCCCGAAGTCAGGAGCTAATTCTAAATCTGCCATACTTCCCCCTTATGTATATTTTAACGTTGTCCGTCTCACACCAGCATTTGTCGCCATAGCATTTTCAATTATTCCTTCAATAGCTTTCCTGTTCTTGTATATATCCGCAAAATCCCAAGCTTTAATTATAAGAATTGGCTGTGAACCAGAACTTTCAACGTTTCCTTTGTTTAATCTATTGAACCCTTGTTCTCCTAACGCCCTCATTCCTTTTCTTGATATAATCCCTTCCCCCGATTGTGCTATTATAGGGACTTCATCTCTTGCTAACATTCCAGAATGAGCTTTCTTTACTATCCCGCCCTGATGAAAAGATATTAAATTAAACGCTGGATGTATTGCAGACAACATTTTTGTTATGATTAACTTTGCAATTATCTGCGAAATAATCTGCATCATACTTCTACCGAAATCAGCAAAGACGTTTTTTAACTTAACAGTTTCTCCTGTAAATACTTTAAAGAACCCTTCGCTAAAAGCTGACTCCATAGCCCCAGCGGTCTTCGTTGCCATCAATTCCATACCATCAATGTTTTCTTTAAACTTTTGAATATGGACATCTTTTCCTAAAGACTCTTGGAACTGTTTCATCTTTAAAATCATATTGTCAAGGTCGGTTTCCCATTTGCTATTTCCAGAAAAAGCCTTTCCTAAGTCTTGAGCTAATCCTTCTCCAACCTTCGTCGCTGTATCAGCTACGCCTTGAAGCCCTTCTTTTAATCCGCCAAGACTTCCTTTAGATTCTTTCGCTAACGCCCCGAGAACGCTTGGCAAATAAGATAAAACATTTAATGTCTTCTCTAAAAATCCAATTAAATCAATCAACGCTTGAGATATTCCAACGATGACAGATGATACAATAACACCCATTCCCTTGAACGCTATTTCAAAGACATTCGCAACGCTAATGCCCATCTTCTCAAGAACTACCATTACCGCAATTATTCCAGCGATTGCAACGATTACTTGAGGCATAGTAGCACCAGAAAGTATCGCCATCTTCGAAATCAATGACGCAATAACGCCAGAAACTGTTATTAGATTTCCTATAAACATTCCTAATACCCCGACGACAACAAGAATCCCGCCCGACCATAAAGCAAAATTAACAATAGATTCTTTTGTCTTTGAGTCTAAATCTGTCCATATCTTTGTAAGATTTGCCAATGCGGTTGTGAACTTGTTTACCGTTGGTAGCATAGCTTCTGCGATTGATACATTAAGCCCTGTAAAAACATTATTCAGCCTTTCCATTTCACGGCTGACAGATAATGAATATGATTGTGCGGACTTAAAAGCTACTGCGAGAGGCGTTATAAAAGACGCTCCAACAAAAGTTATGTTCTTTGAGATATATTCTATTTCTCTCCCAAGCTGTTTTAAGTTTGTCCCTGCGGTCTTCAAATCAGAACTAAATTTTTGTATCCCTTGCAGGTTAATCTTTATATTTATGTCTTTACTTGCCATAATCTTTTTCCATCCTTGACATAATATTACTAATAATTGTAATTAAAGAACTGAACTTTGCTGTTTGGTCTAAAAATCCGTTCTCATTCGGCAAAAATCCGTTCTTGTATTCAAAATAGCATTGAAGATATAGAGATATTGAATCATCAATATATTTCAAAGGGCATTTATCAATAATAAATCCTTCAATCTTTCTTTCAATCCCACCATTACATCCACGAGAATTTTTCATCTCGGTGTTGCACTTTTGGCAATCAAGGTCATTAAACTGAGCCCAGATTGCCAAAGTTAGTTTTTTATTTCTTGCCCCGTCGGAAAACTCATTGATATAATCTTCTCAACTATCTCTACCAAAACAGGCAATTCAATTAAATCTAAAACGCTGTCATCAATGTTATTATAATCTTTCCCGTCGAGATTTTTGATTTCTTTAAGGCACGCCTTAATAATATCAAACATCTTTTCTTGAATGACTTTGTTATCTATGCTTCCATCATTAGATTGAACGCCAGAAGCTATAGCAAATTTCTGCCTATTAGTCATATTTCCAAGAACAAAAATAGTCGGATTATCTCCTTTGTCTATCTTAGAAATAAAATTAAATCGTTCTTTCACATCAATTCCTTTTAGCATAGACATCCTTTCTATTCGAACTTCAGAATAAGCTCATCGTTTCCTGCGTCTTTAGATAATGAAAAAGGAATATCTAAAGCTCTTAATCCATTCCTATCTCCATCACCAACGCTATCTAATGTAAGCTTAGGAGCTGTTATTGTAAGCTTATTCCCATTTGCAGAACCAATAACAAGACTTAATGCTCTTGCTGTGGCTCCTACAAAGTCTGATTGAAAGTTATAAGTTGACATAGATACTGCTTCAGGATTCAATGACCCGCTCGGCTTTCTTGCTGTAATAATAAATCCTTTAATCCCGCCAACAGAATTTATGTCATCTTGCTCAACAATCTCATTATTCAAATCAATATTTACAGCTTGAACAATCAAAGAGTTTACTGAATTCAAAGTGAATAATGAGCTTTCAACAATCGGCGGTAACGTTGTTTCATAGGTCGGAGCAGTAGGATTAACAACATCCGTAGGTGCGTTATAAAGCCCCTTCATATCAAAAGACATAATTCCAATCCCGCCAGCTTCAATTTTTAGCGACATCGTTCCCCTAACGCCTGTTATCTTATGGAGAATAGAACTTGATGAAGATACTTGGTCATAAGCATATATTGTTACTGACTTATGGCTTTGTGGGTTCGCTGGAGAATATGTAACGCTTGAACCCGCTGAGACGACTTCAGCAAATCCGCACGCTTCTAATAAATCTCCTACCCTTGAAGCTGTTCCTTTTGTACCGCCACCTTTAATTTCGACATCGAAGGAACATTTAATCCATCTCTTTCCCATCAACGGAGATAATGGAGATATATTATTCCTCATCGTGTCCCGTTCTTGCTTATCGCCTTCATAACTTATATCGAAGTTCATAACTTCGATAGCGTTTGCCGAAGGCGTAGGCGTAGGGTCTGTCCCGTAAGTTGCCTCTTCCTTTACTAAAACAAATCTGTTCTTCGTTAACATCTTATTCCCCCCTTTTATTATGTTCTTGTTAAAGATTCTTGCTGAAATAGAATATCAACAATTATATTACACGTTCTTGTCGGATATTCTATTATCTCATAACGAGTTTCTTTTATATTCGTATCAATAACAATTCCGCCGATAGTTATATCTTCGCTAATAGCTTTTTTAATATTATTTTCAAGCTCTAATAAATCCTCAAGCTGTAAGTCTTTATCGTGCTGTTGCGTTATCCCTATAACTGCGACCTGAAATGTTAGTCTTTGTCTTCCATAAACAATACCGCTTTCAGAAATCATCAATGGCTCAATAACTATTGTAGGATATTGAGCAACATTATCTCTTACACCAAGAAGAATATTCCCGTCATCTACATTTCTTAATGCAGAACTATTTCTAAGAGATGTCTGCAACGCAAGAATAATTGTTTTAGGATTGCTCATATCTTTATTGCCTTTCTCATTGTATCAACTAAAATGTTATAAGCTTCTTCTCCATATTCCTGAACCGTTCTTTGCATATACTTAAACGCTGGTATTTTTACCGACCTTTTCAAAAGAAATAAAGCGTCAACCTTCCCATTATGTTTCTTCCCATAAATAATAAGCCCGCCTCTTTTTCCTCTTTTGATAAACGACTCTTCGTATTCACTAATTCCGTTCCTTACTTCATTGGCGGTAAATTTTAACGTTCCTTTCTTAGTCAATGCCTTCGGCAATGGAACGGTTAACATCTTTCCTTTTGCCCTTATTGTTCCGCCCTCTTCTAAAATATTAGCATACTTTACTCTTTCCCCCGTCCTAACACCAGAACCAACAATTCCTACAAGATTATCTCCTTCTCTTACAACTATTGAACTAATACTGCCTCTTAATCTTCCGCCTCTTGTTTTAAGAATCCTATTCGTTACATTCTCCCTTAACTTAGATGCTAAAAATATCGTCGCCATTGTAAGCCCTTTATACAGCGGGCTTTTAATATCCTCTGGTCGCAAAGATTCCAAAGACTTAATAACTCTATTGACTTGATTAGAGTCAACGCTAATCGTAATCATATCTTAAATGTCTATCTGCAAGCTTATATGCTTTGCTTACATTTTCATTATAACTTAACAATTCTCCTGTAACAGCATTTATTCGCCCTTGACTTCGCAAGAATGACGCAGAAGCAATCTCTAAAACAGCTTGTATCAAATCTTTCGGCATAGGCGTTTCGCCTTTATCTATGTCCGTTCCATATCCGCCACGATATAAAACCTTTATAGCGTCATTCCCGCCGATAAACAACCCGTCATTTGTAATAATGCCTGATTCTTTATCAACCGAATAATCTTCAGGAGAAACTAAAGTTTCAGGACTAAAAATCCTATTTGCGTCATCATAGATAGCAACAACTTCAATAATAGGCGTTTCTTTTACCATTATTGATTTCCTGTTCCGCCCGTTCTTTATCTCTGTAAAATCGCCTACCTCAAACTTCCTTCCACAATATCTTTTTATTTCTTCATCTGCCGACCTTAAATTTTCAAATAGTAATACGTCGCTTGTGTTATTAGTAATATTTAAGAACTGCTTTAAGTCTTCTAACCTTGCTATCATTTTACCCCCTTTAAGATTTCGTATAAACGAAAAGCACTTTTGTCCCAAGTAAACTTTGAATGAATTCTCTCGCTTGCACGCTTTCCTTTTTCATACGCTTCTTTATACCTCATCATTACATAAACCATCTTTTCAATTAAATCTTTTGTATCAACAACAGCTCCCTTTGCACTTATTTTATAATTCTCAAGATTCTGCTCAATCATTGAAAACTTCAAAGGATACCCAACAGTTTTATCAAAATATTCTTCAACCCCCGTTACTTGTGTCGCTATGCAAGGACATCCTGTCGCCATAGCTTCTGTTAAAGTTAATCCCCACCCTTCACCTACCGTTGGCATTAAAAAACAATTAGCAGAACAATATAAGTTATATAATTCTTCTCTTGGAACTTTTCGTGTATCAACAAAAATATTTTTATGTTTTCCAAGAATTCTTATACTGTCAGCATACTTCCTTAATGGCAACCTTCTCAACATATTTATTGTAGCACTACGTATATCATTTTTACAACCATCAATTCGAAATATTTGCTTCCTATGTTTCCACACGTTTTTGAAGAATTCTTTGAAATTTAACTTGTGCATAGTTGTCTTCAAATAAATTTCAACGTTCGGGAAACCTTCAAAAACTTTTATTGCTTCAAGAACAGAAAAATATCCTTTTCGAGGATTAGGTGCTCCAACCCAAAGAAACCTGAATTTCCCGTCGGCATTATAATTCTTTGCCCTGTCATAAAACTGAAAAGTGTTTGGCTCAATTCCTTCCCAACATACTTCAACCTTTTTATGCGGTAATGCTTTCTTAAATAAATCTTTGCAGAACTTACAAGGAACAATTATGGAATACGCTTTCTCACATCCTTCAATATATGACTTTGGAAGAGTATCAAATTCCCACATCGTATTATGCGATAAAAACCCTTCAGCTATTAACGTTCCTGTTGTTGTTAACGTCCCTATCAATTCTTGATTTTCTATTGGGATTATTTCAATTATCTCTCCTTCATTTTGCATTCTATGCGACCACGTCCTTTGCCCTTCCCATAAATATTTTACTTTTTCTAATAATCTCTTTGGTCTTATCATCCCTACAAATTTTAATCCTTGATGTATTTGAACCGAATAACAAGAACTATTTGGATATTTTTTATTTTTATTTCTACTCTTATTGTATGTAAATCCAAATTTTTCAATTAAAGAACAAGCGTAATCAAGAACATTTCCTTCGTTCTGTGCAAAACCTAAAGCATTTCCATTTCCACAATTTCCTATATACCCTTCTCCATCGAGAAATCCAGACATCCAACCTGCTTCATAACTTTTTAATTCTTCCCATACAGGAAAAGTCTTAACTATCTTATCTCCTGCCCTTAAATCTTCTGTCGCAGACCAAACCCTTGTTCCTTTATTCTTATTTCCTCTCTTGATAACCCATTTATGATTCGGACTTGCAATCAAATCGCCTTCAGTTGTTCTTATTTTATATGCTTTACCTATAAAATTGCTTGTTCCTCTAACTATCGTTCTATGATATTTATTGTTTTTCCCGAGATTCTCATCAAATCCAACAAGCTCATCGCCAATCTTTACATCTTTTATTTTAACCCATCGCATATCAGACGTAAGAACTCTTGTTTCTGGAGAAAGACAAAATAAAATATTTTTCTTGCCCGCAATAGGCCTAAACCAATCCGCAGAAACTATGTGTAAAGCAATCTCAGAAGTATCATCGAAATCAATATACGGTTCACAATATTTCTTCATCATCATATTGTGCGTTCCGTATCCTAACGCATTTGATACTTTATCATCTTTGTCCGCAACAACCCAATGTATTTTCAGCTTTTCCATTTTTAGTTATAATTCCTTTCCTTATTTCAGACGCTTCTCTCTCGCAAATAGGACACAATATTTTTATGCTCGGGATTGCCTTAAATGTTTTATGGCATTTGTAACAATGATAATCTGACATCCTTAAATTAAACATTTTGCGTTCTCCACTTTGACTTTATCTTTATTGCAACCAGCACATTTATTGTAATCCTCGCAGTATTCCCACGAAGGTAATAAATTGAAATCCTCGTCTAAAATATTTCCTATCGGCGGAATGTCTTTTATTTTATCGTTGATACATCTATAAGCTTTCCCGTCAGGGAATACTGTTAAATGATTAACTCCGCCACTACAATTTACAGGTCTTACTTCATCAATAAATGCGTTCATTCTGTCCGCCCCTGTAAACATTTGGACAAACTTTTTCTCTTGCTCATTCATTTCAAACGGCTTATATGGTGTTTGGCTATACGGGTCAATATGAACATTTATTCCGATATTATTGAAATGAGATTTTAAATACGGAATCATAAACATCTGCTCGGGATACGCCACAATGTTTATAGTGATATTAAATCCTCTCATCGATAAAAGCATAGCTTTCCCCGTGAAATGTAATATATTAAGATTCTGCGTAGGATGAAAAGATAAAGTCATTGAGAAAACTTTTTCGGGACTAACTTTCTGAACGAACTCTGTCAAATCTTGTTTAATATTCGTCGTAATGGCTATCTTTGCGGAAATCTTATTTACCATTTCAATAAAATTCGGCTGGAGAAAAGGTTCTCCGCCCGTTATATCAATAACATCGAAATTTAATCTATTCCACGCTTCAACCCATTTCATAGAATCAATGTAAGGTTCTGGCTTGAATTCTCCTCTCTCTTGTCTTTGCCTTTCCCAGCAATTTTTTGATAAGAAGCCATTAACAATATAATTCCCTGTTTCTGTTGTTAAAGAATATACACGCTTAAAACCGCTATGCGTTTTCCTTAAAACCTTTGTTGATGTTGATATTCTGCCTAATTTTGATATGCTTCTTTTTCTTGATATTGCACAATTAACAAGATTGAGAAACCTTACCTGTTCCGCCTTCTTAATAATCCTAAAATCTTTTGTTCCGTTGCTTCTTATATCAACTCTGCATTCAAAATTAAAATGCTTTAAAACAGACTTAATTTGTGATTTCGTAGGCTCTTTTTTTTGCGTGATATGAATAACGTCTGTCAAAGAACCTTCGCTATCATATATCCCAGATAGCCAGCCACGCTTAAATTCATCGCTTGATTCTTCAGTCAAAGAATTTTTAAGGAAGGCGTATGTTTTCTTTTTAAATGACCTTATCCCGAACATTCTACATTCTTTCTTATTCTGTTTTGTCGTCGATATATATTCAAACTCATTCATTTTAAAACCAAAATATAACAGATAATCTCTAACCCTATCAACCATTTCTTTGTCTATTGTACGAAACAATGATTGATAATCGGCGTATTTTTTTATAGAACCCTTTACGCTTTTCTCCCTAAAAAATAAACATCCATCGCCAGCAAAAGCCCCGTGCAAATATCCCATCTTGAAATCATCTGTTATTTTATTCTCTATTGGCTTCACAGTATCAAACATCTTCATTCCTTCATAAGCTATTTGATAACTTCGCCCATTCCACCAATGATGGTCAGTCGAACATTCAACGCTTCGTCCGTTTTCAAGAAAAACATTGTTGCATTCTGCTTCCCTGTTCCCAATGGCTAAAACCTTTGATTCAACAAAGATATGATGTTTTCCTTTACTAGATTTCTTAAATCCGATAATAGTATCGCCAACCTTTACATCTTCAATTTTTTTGCAGGACATATCTGCCATTAAAATTAAAGAGCCAGCAGGACTACAATACGGACAATTCATATTACAATTCATAGTAATAAACCAGACTGCACTTTTCATAATTAAACCTTTCTTGATTTTATAAACACTCTGTCATTGTTATATTCTTTTATTGCCTCAATAATAAATCCGTTATTTATTAAATCGTTTTTAAGATATTCTACCGTCGGGACGAAATAATTGCTTCTGTCATTGTGATATACTTTGTTTTCCCCGTAATGCTCGCACTCTCTTCCAACCGCTGATTCAAGATATAATACCCCGCCTTTATTCAATAGACTATTTATTTTCGGAAGGCTTAAAGCATAATCTTTTAGATGATAATATACACCAAGAAATAATACTACATCGAACATACCTTTAACGTCAAAGAAATTTCCTTTTATAAATGTGGCTTCTAATCCAAGAACGCTTTTAATGAAATTCGCTTGCTCAATAGCTCTTTGGAATGAGAATGTCGTTGCTTCAGGTTGCTCTATATCTATTCCTAACACATCAGCCCCCATCTCAGCAAACTTAAAACTAAAGAACCCAGCATTACACCCAATATCTAATACCTTGCCTTTTGTTATATCAACATAAGGTGATATAATCTCCCATAGATTTTGAGGGTAATTATCGTTCCAACTATTTCCTGTGATTGGCTTTGTTCTTATTCCGTGAAGGATAAAATTGTGGAAGAAGGGACTTAATTTTTGTATTTCAGATAATATGTCCATCGTTTCCTTTAAAGAAAGCGGGGGATATTCTCCCCCGCAATCCTACTCTCACTCAACTTATACAATTAAGGAGTTGTAATTCTTGCAAACGCACTCGCACGTCCGATTGCCATAGCCCATCGAGTAACCATTCTGAACTGTGTTTCATTATAGTCAAATCGACTATATGGGTTACTTTCAAGAACCATAGAACCTTGTCGTCGGGCAATTATAAATTTCTTGAAATCTCCAAACACGCCCATAAGCTTTCCAGCTCCGTCTGTATTCGCAATATTCTCTGTCAACGCATACGGGAATCCGTATATCGTTCCAGGAACATTCATTCCAGGGTTAGCAAAGATTGGTTGTCCGTTCGTGTCTTTCAATGAGCGAATATAATGCAAAGCTAATCTTCCGACAAGCATTCTTGCATTAACTAAATCGCCCTGTGCTAACTTCGAAATCAATAAAGACAAATCGCTCGCTGTGATAGCCGACATAGCACCTGTCGCTGTATTCACAATGTTAGTAACTGCTGACGTCCCTAAACCAGAAACAGGGTCGCCCGTTCCGTTAATCATCTGGTTATCTAATTCTATCGCTATCCCGTATGACATTTGCTTAGTAATTAACCCAACAACGTCAATGGCTGAATCTTGAAGCAATTCATTAGTAACCGCAGTATAACCAGTAAGCTTTTTAGCTTGTAGATTCACTTGGGCTAACGTTGCATCAGCTTGAGACATTTGAGCCGATTCGCCTTTCCACGCCATCGCTGGACGTGTAAGCTCTGCTGGAACATATAGCTGGTCGCTATTCATAGTTAGAATAGTGGCTAACTGTAACGCATAGCTTTGGTTTTCGGCTAATCGAATAATGTCCCATTGAAATTCATCTGGAACTAAATAAGCACCTTGTGAGCCAGTGGTTTCGTTCATTGTCGCTTTGCAAATAAAATCTAACATCGCCTTTACGAAAGCGTCAACCTTCTCTTCACTACGAAATGCTTCAAACATCGCAGGGCTTTTTCCAGCCAACTCACGAATAAATTGTGCTTGTTTTTCAATTCGGCGTCCGTTATGAATCTTCGGAATGGAATTGATATATGGAGCAACAACTTTGTCTAAAGGCATTTTCTCAATCTTTTCTAAACGAGAAGAATTCTCATTCCCCTTTGCTTCCAACCCTTCCAACTTTTTTGAAATTGGGTCAAGGTTCTTTTGAAACAATGATTCTAATTCTTTTATGTCCATTTTTCCTTTTATTCCCCTTTGTTAAATATTTTTTGAATAGTTTTCTGTAATACCTCAACGATTTCATCAGCGTTAAGAACAGGAATAGAAATGTTTTTCCCCTGCTCAGCTATGATTTCGCTATAATGCTTTGCTTCTAAATCACATTTCGTTCCGCATAGGCAGACTAATTCCATCTCGTCAATGCCTTTAGCAAAGACGTTTCCGCATTTAGAACATACCCATTGGAACGCTTTATCTTCCACTTTTTCAACCTTTTCTTCTTTCTTGTTTTCAACTTTCTTTTCTTCAACTTTCTTTTCTTCGGCTTTGAAGAACACATCGCCATCAAAACTTTTCCCAACCATTTCGCAGATTTCTATTTCTTCTTTTGCTCTTTCAACAGACATCTGTAATGCCCCTCTATTCGAAGGAACTAATACTTGAGAAATTTCAAGTAATTCAACATCAGTAAATTTTCTCCCGACATATCTCATATTCCCAGATTCATCTTTTTCTTGCATAATCTCGCTTTCGTGTCCTATAAATCCGACGGAGAAACTCGCAATTCCTTTTTGTGCTAATACCCAAGCCCAATCTGCTTCAGGATTTCCAAGCCCTGCGTAATATTTGAACGTCGCCTCTAATCCTTTTTCTGTAACCGAAATCCCTATCGCTTCGCCTATCTGTTTTCTCAAGTCTTGATAATTATGACTTGATAATAAAATAGGATGTTCTTTATAAACTTTTAACCGCCTCTCAAAAGCACTCGGAAGAATAACATCGCCATCTCTATCCTGTTTCTTCGTGCTAACTATTGCCTCGACGGTAAACTTCTCATTATCAACTTTTTTAATCTCTGCTTTGAAAATCTTGAAAATCTTTTCCATAAAGAAATTTCCCCCTTAGCTTATTTTTATCACTTAGATAAATTCTTTTCAACCTTTATTTTCAATATTTTATATAACAGGTTGTAATACACATCTGCAATTTATTACTTCTTCAGCACCGCCATCTTGGTCGCTCGGATACATACATCCATTCTGAAATTTCTCGTGCAACGGAATCTCTCCTTGCTGTTCACATTCAACGTGAGATTCTCTTACTTCTTCATCTTGAGCTGTTAACCATTGTTTATTCTCAATACCGACTTCATCATAATAAATAAAACTTCCACCATTAACAGCTCCAGCGGTTTCTGTTACTGCTATTGTTCTCGCCCTCGATGACAAAGTATTAAATGATGTCCTTAAATCCTCTCTTACCTTCTGCCCAAGAGAAATAATATCAACCGCCATCTGACTTGTAGATTGCCCTTCAGCAATCCCGACTCTTATTGTTTCTTTAATCTTTCTCTCCGTTACCCTGTTAATATCTTTTATCTTATCAACCCTCAAAACAAGATAACTCGCTAACTTGCTGTTCAGAATATCATCAGCGATACTTTTCCCGACATACCTTTTACCAATATCAACACCTGCCTTAATTCCTGCTTCAATGATAGGAAGCGATATTTTCTTTAATTCCTCATCGGCTTTAACCCAATCAATATTTACTTTCCCATTTGATAAATCAGCGTCGGAAGTAGATAATGCCTGTTTTCTTAAATTGTAAAAAAACTTTTTTAGCTTATTAAAATAAGTTATCTGTAATTGCGAATGGACACCTTTGAACGCTTTTAGGAGCATAAGTTGTTTCATTGTCCTCTCCGCCTTGAATCCTTTCTCGCCAGAAACTTCTTCTTCCTCTGTGTCTTCTTTATCAAATCCCATATTCATAACTTCTCGGGCTGGAATCATCATCCCGTTTATCCACCATTCATCACGCCAAGATTCATCGTTGAATCCTAAATCTAATTTCTCAGCGATTTCATTTGCAGTAAATCCCATATCAAATAAAACCTTTGCTGTTGAAACTTTTTGATTAAAGTCTTCTTGGAACGCTGGAACATTTTTCAAGTCAAATCTAAATAATATGTTCGGGTTTATTCGGTTAATTAGATGAACATTTATAGCGTCTTCGAACTTTCTTAATATCGGGATAATCGTGTATATCCAAAACATTTTCATCTGCCCTGTAAATGTGGCATAGTTTAAGTCGTCTGTAATATTAAACAATGCTTTAGGTGCCTTCCATATCCCGAGAATCTCTTCCCGAGTAAACCTTTTCTGTTCAATGAAATCCATATCTTTATGTGTCTGCGAAATCGTTGTAAACTTTAATCCGCCCTCAAGGAGGCCTGGACGAAAAGAATTCCCAGCTCCTCGATGTTTAGAATCCCACCAATCAATAAGACGCTTTTTCTGTTCTTCGGTTAAATTCTTTTCCGATGAAAGTATTGCGTTAGGCGTTGCGTCGTTCAAAAAGAAGTTTAGGTTATACTCTAAAGACTTTTCATCAATAGCAATCTCGTCTAAAATAGCACTAAGCGGTTTTTGTCCTCTATAAAAATTGTATGGATTAAAATCTTTTGTATGAATAATCTCATCAACACTAAACTGCGAATCAATGTATCTCCAAAAGGCGATTCTCTTTGTTAGATTATCAACCTGTTCTTTCATATATTCGGGATTAAAAACTTCAAGCCCTAACGGAATACTAATCCTTCCCGTTACATTTCCTATGCTTTGTATTTTATGAATAAACCCCTCGCCATATAAACAATAAAATCCAACCCACTCTTGAATAAAATCAGAAAAAGATTGCCTGTCATTAGGGTTTTCAAACAAAGCTTTTAATTCGGAAACACTATCCCCGCTTGTTAATTCTTTCCCTGTCTTCTTATCATAAAAAGCAGGGACGCTTTGCGAGGCATTGTCGCAAATAGCTTTTACAGGTTTATACACGCTTGATACTGTAGCATAAGGTTTCGGACTAAATGACGACATTCCAGAAAAATCTTTTGCTTTTAACCATAACCTATCAAACGTGCTTCCAGACTTTTTAATAGATTCTTCTAAAATCTTTATAGCTTCTTCATCCGAAATAACTTTTGAATTGTCTTTCTTTTCTTTAGAAATGTTAATCCCGAACAATTTCATTGTCCTCTCCTTTTTTAGTATTCGAAGCTAATGCTTCATACCTATAAAAAACTTATTCTCGGCTCGACGTTTCTTTCTACGCCCCATAATGCAAGAGCAAGAGCAATAACACAATCATCGTGTTTTCCTTCAGGAGCAGAATATCTAACATTATTCAACGATTTTGTTTCAACTGAAAATTCAATAAGCTCTTCAATCAACTCTGGAATGTCAGGATAAGAAACCTTCTTCTGCTCAATGCAAATAATTAAATTCTCAATAAGCTGTTGCTTACTCTTGCTACTAAAAACAAATCCTAACCTGTCCCCGTCCTTTTCAAAAAATACATCACATCCTTCACGCTCTAAGTCTTCAACAATAGGGTCGCCAACACCTGTGCTGTCAGGAACAATCGTCGCATTATTATACATCCTCGCAACTGCGATTATTCTCGACTTCTGAAGAAACCAACTCGTTTCATTAAATCTTTCAAAATAAACTACCTGTCGAGTGCTCTTTTTTATTACTACAATTACAGTATAATCAAGATACTTCGCCAAGTCAACCCCGAGAATATAATTTTCTCCACCAATAACGTCTTCTAATTTCCCGCCGATACATCCTCGAATAAATATTTCTCTTATTGCTTTCCCTTCGGCTTCTACATCCCAATCATTAAGAACAAACCTTTTGTATATCTCTGGCTTAATAAACTTTAATTTCTCTAATCCTTCGATATAATCAGGAGCTTGACTATTAAGAACATCAATGTTGTCATAAGTCGTCGCTTCAATAAGATGAAAGTCTTTATCTTTTGAATTGTTTTGTTTCCATAAATTATAAATCCAATTCCGCCCTCGAACATTCCCAATTATAAATCCCGTGTGCAAAGGAAGCCCTAAAGACTTAAATGTTTCATCTGGGACAACTTTTCTTCGAAGTCTTCCCCAAAGAGTAAAGAATTCTTTATCTGTCGGCATTTCTTCCGCCTGTTCAATAAAGAACCATCCTAAATTCATATTTTGGATATTATTTATTTCTTCAAGATGTCGGAAAGATATTATCGAATGATTTCTTAATACTACATCTCTCCTTGAATTCACTTTAAGCTTTGTATTTGATTCAAAGTCTTTCATCGTAGAATCACGAAGGTCGGTAAGCTCTTTCCTGAAAATTACCCCGTGATTAAATGGGATATGCTCTGAATATATCATAACTCTCAATATAGCAAGAAGAGTCTTCCCCGTCCCCCAAGCCGAAATCATCGCAGGGTTCTTCGCCTTACTATAAAGAAATTCGTCTTGAAATGGCTTAAGGATTATCTCTTTCAAGAAAAGCTCCAACGTCTTTTATACTTTTATCCTCAATCATCGCAGGCGGTCTTATTATTACAATATGATGTTCTTCTTCTGAGGAAACATCTAACTCGTGTCTATCTCTCCATCTGTTTACATCCCGATTCTTTAAGAAGAATATCTGTGCGGTTGTATTCCCTGCAACAGCGTCCCTATATAAAGCGTCCTCTACAATACAGATACGGCTATCATAAATTGCCTTTGTTATATTATCAAGACGCTTATTCTCTTTTCTCCAACGCCAAAATGTAACAAAGCTTACATTCGCTTTATTACAAGCTGTCTCAATAGAAGCTCCTGCCTTCAATGATTTCAATACTGCTTTTATGATTCTCCAATTCTGCTTTTTATACATTTACAAACCTTTCACTCAATAAGAAAAACATACTCGGCTCAAATATAAAATGATATAAAATGATATAAAATGATATAAACTGATATAAAATGATATAAACTGATATAAAATGATAATTATCATAATATATAAAGCGAATATGTGAACTTAATAATTA
>ERZ795044.1157-NODE-1157-length-23999-cov-33.348480_pt1 | contig 23999 bp, 33 predicted proteins | sample MGYA00375128_ERZ795044 | MGnify/ENA primary metagenome ERZ795044 (study PRJEB30173, sample SAMN05720213) | anaerobic digester metagenome | isolation source: active sludge of municipal wastewater-treating anaerobic digesters | place: USA | collected 2014-12-22 ... | reverse complement strand
GCCGACCCCGCTGAATTCATAAACGTCCTGGTCGACTCCCTCATCATCTTTATAGGATATTGTCCCTGCATACCAATTATATTCCGTGTCTCCGATTTTTATCTGAGCAATTGAAAACGGCAAAATAGGAAAACCGGGGAGGGCGTTTAATTTAATTGAAAAATCAGAACATCCGTTATCATCAATTGTAAATTCGACAGATTGAATTATAGTTTTTTGGACGTCGCTCCTCATACGGCCGACCAGAGCACCGGCGACCGAATAAATAGAAATCTCGGCAAATCGATAATCGACGCCCGATCCCTCCCTGGGGGCCCATAATTCGGGATATGAATATCGACGACGCCCAAGCGCTCCCCATCCGTTATGAATCCGCATTCTACCGGCAGATACATTCGAATCCTGATGATCGTCAAGATCATATATCCCGTTAAATTGAGATTGATCAAGTTGGAGTTGTCCGATTTGCGACTGCCTGCTCATACGGCATATCTCCGGCGATATGAGACTTCAATATCCACGGCTCCGAATACGGATGAATATTGTAATTGATTTTCTCCTGGAATCAGTTTTATAAATCCGCTCCCATCGGCCAGGGCCGATGACATTTCAAGAGACGACCCCGACAGCTCGAGAGTGATTTCTCCTGTCTGTGAATTAATAACAAATTCAGATCCCGGGACAAAAGAATTGCTCCCCAGGATAAACGCGGCGCCGGTGGTGATATTTCGAATGGTGAAATCAGTATTGATTTCATACGGTGTAATCCTGATAACGGGATAACATTCGATATATGCATCATTATCAATGGTTAAAATATCACCGCTCGCGAGTCCTCCCGTCGGAGAGTTAACGACGTTTTCCGTGTTATCCTCCCAGAATGCGTCGAGCATTTCAAATTTAAGATTATTTTTCCCGATGCGATACTCGAGACCCTCCGTCTGGGCCTCATCGGTTGCGGAATTCAATATAATTTCTGTGCGCCGATCATTATCGGTATCGACCAGATAAAACGGGGAAAGCTCCGGACGGAAGAATCCGATTATCTCGTTTACGGTGTTAAGATATGTCGCGTCATCATCGGCGACCGGCTCATATTGAAGAGTAATATCCCTGGAATCTGCCATCTGGTCGCCAGTGGCGACCCCGCCATCCTTCCCATATCTTTTTTGAACCCCGGTCCTTCGCTTATATGCCGAAATTGAAATTTTGAAATTTTTCGACAATATATATTCGCTTTCTGAATTAACGAGTTTTAATCTCATGCATAAACCCCCTGACGCTCGAGCCGGCGAGATATGGCATATGATATCCGGTCAATGAAAGAATCATCGACGGCCTCGCCATTATTGACAATCGCCCCGGGTTGAAAAATGATCTGAAGGCCCTTCGAGGATCCTGTCGCCTCATCAATACTGTTGATAAGTTTTTCGGTGCGGGCCTTATCAATGACGCCCTCTCCGCCTTCAAGGTTTGCATATATGCCGCCCGCGGCATGACTGGGCCCGTCCATGACGCCGCCTGTCGCCAGGAAAAGCGCGGCCGGGGCTGCGGGGGGCTGCTGCATGGCCATCTGGGCCACAGAGGCGAACGTCATCGCGAGGACGGCAGCGGCCAAGACGGCGCCGAGGATAATACCGACGATCGGAATCGTGCCCGCGGCCATGGCGAAAGCCTGGGCGGCCCCGGCGACGCCGCTGACGACCGTCTGGGCGATTTTCATCCCCTGGGTACTTTTAAATTCCGACTGCTCGGCTTTCCAATTCATAAGAATCTGAGCTTTTTTTAATAGCTTTTCGTCTCTCTGTTTTTTCTCCTCCAGGGCCTTGAGCTTCGCGTTTTTTAATTCCTCGGCTTTTTCCAGATCATTATTTTTCTGCTCGGTGATCGCCTTGATCGTTTCTTTTGACAGTTCCTCGTTCGCCTTGAGTGTCGCCTTCGTCGCCGCGTCCTCGGTCTTGACTTTCGCGGCGTAATCCTTCGCCATCTGATTCATTTTCTGATCATGGAGCGCCTGCTGATTCTCCATATAGAGCTTGAAATCCTGGTCCATTATTTCCTCTGTAATGGCCCGCTGCTCCTTATCAATGGCTTTTTGCAATAGGAATTCTTTTTCGAGCTCATAATTCGCGGCGTCGATTTCCATCTTTTCAAGAAACTGTTGTTCGGCGAGCTCCTTCGCTGCCTGATACTCAGCATCCATCATTAAAAGCCGTTCATTCGCGGCAAAACTGATAATGTCATTTTTACGCTTTTCGGCATTCTCCAGAGCGGCGATCTGCTGATCATATTTCTCGGACAACCTGGCAATTTTTTCGTCCTCGGCTGCCTCGGTGTCGGCGATCATTTCGTCCATCATCTGAGAATAACGGCCGGTCATAATTTCAAAATTTCTGTTATTCCTGGCGATGCCTTCCTGTATGGGAGCTGATATCATGTCGGCGACCTGGCCGAGCATCCCGCCGAGCTGCTGGATGGTACCGCCGATCAGGCCGACATATTTTTTCATGGACTTTATCCAGGCCGGCTCCTCATCGGTCCCGCCGATTCTGTTTAAATCGTTTTCAAAATCTTTTAATGATTTTTTTGCTTTCGATGCATCGACTGTAACGACAATATTTGAAAAAGATTGTTTAATCCTGTCGCCCATCCCGACAAAATCGTCCTTTAGCTTCTGCGCCGCGTCGCTGATTTTACTGAGGGCGGCCTTTGCCGCGTCGAAATCCTGGTTGACGATTGCCTCATAAAAAGCGACGCCGAGCTGTTCTATGGCCGTCCCGACTAATTCGATGGTATTATTGAGAGTCTGGAAAACGCCGATAACTATTATTATTGCTGCTCCGATTCCGGCGAAAACTGCCTTCGCAATGGTACCGAGGACGCTAATTTTACCCGTCATGTCGTCAGTTATCCCGAGCCAGGATAAAAAATCGCTTGAGATATTACCGAATGCGTCTGATATGGCGTCTCCTGCGGCCGACAACAGATCGGCGATCGGTTGTACTGCCTCGCCCAGGTCATCAATTGCATCCTTGATGCTCTGTAGGGCGGGATCGACTGCCGTTTTAACCTGATCCCAGTATGTAATCGCCTCGACGGCAATCGCCGCGAATGCTGCTATTGCCGCGGCAATGGCGACGACGACAAGATTTAATCCGCCCGTCATAGTTGTTATGGCGGCACCAACAGCCGGCGCGATCGCGATAATCGCCGAGACCCCGAGTATAAGCGCGGCAATTCCGGCGACGACAGCGCCGATGGTGACAATCGTGCTTTTCGTCGAATCGTCGAGCGATTTCCACCACCCGGTTACTCCCTGGACCGCTTTCGCCAGGGTGTCCATGATACCCGATGTGTTGACAAGCTCGATAATGCCGTCGGTCAATGTCATCACTAAACCCTTGACCGATCCCGTTACCCGCTGAATATTATCATTGAATAATTCAGACGCCAGGGCCGCCTTCGTATCGAACGTCAATCCCATTCTTTCGGCCTCGGCCGTCAGTTTTTGGAGCTCGGCAGACCCGCCATTCAACATATTAATCATCCCGGCAGCCTTCCCGCCGAAAATGGCGACGGTCGCCGCGGATTTTTGAGCCGGGGCGTCTATCCCCTTGATCGCGTCTGCGACATCATATAAAAGCTGACTCTGGGTTTTCATCTGACCGGATGCGTCGGTCAGGGAAACGCCGAGACTGGCCATGGTTTTTTTCGCTTCGTCAGACGGCGAATTTAATTTTCTGAGGCCCTTCGCGAGCTGATCCATGGAAACGCCCGACAGATCGGCCGCATGGCGGAGAGCCGAGAAATCCTCTACAGACGATCCGGCCGCTCTCGATGCTTTTAAAACCTCGTCGCGGTAATTGGCCGTAAATTTAGCGGCAGTAACAACGGCCGCCGATATTGCCGTCATCCCGGCGGTTATTTTTAAAACTGATTTATGAGATTCGTCGAGCTTCCCGACGAATTCCTTCGAATCAAGTTTTAATTTTGCCAATATTTCTTTTGTTGTTGTTGCCATTCGTCCGAGTGACCTTCCCCTGTTTTTTGAGACGCTCCCTCGATCTCTCGATTTCTTCTTCGTCTATCTTAAATGGGTTATCCCCTAATAATAAAAGCTGCTCGTTTTTAAGTCGTGTAAATTCATTAACTAATTCTTGACTTTTCCGATTTGGGCTCATGACGACATTGATTAACATTAATTTTTTATCAATATCAAGGGCACGAGACGCCGAGATCCAGTCATTAAATTCTGACTGCTCAAGCTCCGGAATGACCTCATACGGCAAGCCATACGACATGAGCTTGAGCAGTTCAAATTTTACCTCCCGGGACTTTTTTTTTCAGCCTCCGCTTTATTCTGTCTGAGCTCCTGCAATTTTTCAGAAATGGCGGTAATATGCTCGACCTCGAGATCATCAAAACATCCAGGTTTAAAATCCTCGACAATAAGGGATATCATCTGATTATAATAATCCCTTGTATCGATTTTCCCGAGCAGTCTATTGCGATCGAGCTCTTTCGCCAATTCCTCAAGAGCGGGGACATCTTTCAACGGAAACCGTTTCAGAGTAAGAATGATTTTCGTCCCGTCTGGCTTCTCGATTTCAAGCGTCCTCTTCGGTACCTGTTCGAGTTTTAATATCATCAGGCAACCTCGCGAGATGCGAAATATGTCGATTTCCCTTCGTCGTCGACATGAGCGTCATCCTTGTAACATTCGAACATAACGCCATAATATCTCTGAGTCGCGGCGTCGAAAACGAGCTCGGTCGATTCGGTCATCGGCGCGGCTTTCCAGAAGTCGATGATGTCGAGTGGGTCGTCAGATTCTTCGCCGTCGCGTATGGCTTTAAACGTGAGCTGTTTCACGATATCGCTGTCGCGTTGCGCCATGACGTCTGATCCCCAGATCCTCGTCGGATTTCCGGCGGTATCTTTTTCGACATGGAATCCCTGAACGATTGCCTCAAGCCGCTCGACGGTCGCCCGCGACAGACCGCACGATATTTGATAGACCTGGGCGCTGACCGCCCGGTCGGCCGGCCTGTCTCCAGCCTGACTTTCCTTCAGTTCGATTTTTTTAACCGACATGGTGATCTTGATCTGATCAGTCCCGCCAAGATCAATATTTTCTCCGCCGGTCGCGCTGTCCCAGTATAATTTACCAGGACCGAAAGCGAAATTCTGGCTCCCAAAAGCTGATTGAGTGTTAGGCATTTTCTTTCCTCCGTTTTTTTACGGTAATTTTCCGTTTTAATTTTTGTGCTCTATAAAACTTAAAAAATCCTTTTCATAATCTATATCAATCGGATCAGGAATATCCATCCAGGTCGTATAATCATTAAATAATAATTTATTTAACCGCGGGAGCTCGCCGACTTTATAAATGGCGATATGATGCCTGATCTCATAACATGGTGGGTAATCCTGACGCCGATATAAATTATGATTAATAACCGACTGCCCGCTTTCATATATACACATATATGGGGATGTTTTCGCCGGAGTCCGACAGACGAGACTCGGGGCTCCTGACGAATGAAACATCTCGAGGGCCCTATTCATTTCTGATATGGTCCTCCCCGGGCTCGTTAAATATAATAATACGATAACATCATCAGGGAGCATATCTTTAAATTTGACGACATTCTGAAGGACGGAAATCATGTCGGCATTATCTCCGGATATTTCGTCGGGCCTCCTGATGGCGGTAAATCCGTAATTTTCGGCAGCGTATAAAATCTCGTCATCATCAGACGACACAAGAACGGCCCGACCAAAAACACGGACCAGCTCCGCCGTATATTTAAATAATATGCGATTTTTCCCTGGGAAGCCTTTCGACCCTTTTCTCGCGGGTATTACATAATAAATCATTTCACGGCCTCAACATAAAGAGATAATTTCGGGAGGGCCCAGTCAAAATATTTTTGATCCCTCATTAATTTTGATGCACTATAAAAAGGACATGACTGATAAACATTTTTAAAACCGGCGGCCCGGAGATACTGCGAAACCTTATCAACCGACCACCATGAAACATGCATCCAGGGATTAGCGGCCCTGATCTTATCGTCCATGACGTCGGTTATATGGTCGAGCGCTTCACCCATCGGAAGCGCTTTCAGGTCCTCGAGATCGGCGTCGGTTACTTTTGAGACTGGTACATTGATATGTACACACCGAGCCGGAGCCAGAAAATATATAAATTTCTGGCCGATGGTCGCGTCCTTGAGCGCCTTCGTCCTCGAATATTTTTTTTCGAATGCCGGAGAATTAAAAACACCGGCGATATCATATATCTTGAAAAATTCATTATCGCCGTTGATCAGAGCGGACCATCCTGCGCGAGCATCCGGACATGTAACCCGGAATATACCACCGCGAGATAATACGCGGTATGTTTCGCGGAACATTTTTTCAACATCCGGTTCGGGCAAATGCTCGATAACATGGCTTGTATAGGCACATTCGACAGCCCCGTCTTTATACGGGAATCGATAATCGCTCATCAGATCAATATCGACATCAATTCGATTTTTGCAATAATGCCCGCTCCGATGATCGATATTCGTCCATCCGGCAAGATTAAATTTTCCCGCTCCAATGTTAATTTTAATGGTCATTCTGCCTCTCAAAAAAATCAATGTCATCGATAGCCCTGTCGTCGACATATATATCAGCGACCGGCTTTCCCATCATTAAAGTGTGATATTTAACGCCCCATCCCTTGAGTTGATTTATGGTTATATGTAAATGATTCCAGTGACGGCCCGTAAATAAAATAATAGTATGCCCCTCAGAATAAAGACCATTGACTCTTTTTATCCTGTCGTTAAACGGGATCGGCGGCCGATCATATGGCGGCGCCGTCTGGCTGCATAATGTACCATCAATGTCTATACAGTAGACCACGTTTTTTTCCTCGCCGCCATTTCGCATGCCGGAACATCTGCCGGCTTTTTAAATTTGATCCTGTTATATTTTATGCGATTTTCCATATACCAGGAAATCAGTCGCTCATATTCATCAGGCAATAATGATATTTTATTGTCGGTCCCCTTCCAGTCTCTGTCGACGGTGCAATGGTATTCAATAAATTTTGCTCCGTTTAATATTGCAGCCTGGGCATAATATATGTCTGGCGTATGGCATGAAAATCCAGGGAGCCGCTCAATATAAATGTTTCCGGTCCCGCTGTAATCTGATGTACATGAATAAATTATAATATTATTGCTTTTCAGCCTGAGCGCCTGGCGCTCGGCCCTGCTCGTCATTCCAGTCGAGACATGGAGCATCTGTTTATAATTCTCGAGGCAATAATTAATCAGGGAAAAATTGTTACATCTGCCCGATGCAATTTTTAAATAATACGGCTTGAGGGGAATAATCTGTTTTGCACTCGGGATATCATGAACAGAGCAGGCCCATTCTTTACCGAGCGACCTGACATAGTCGCGGATCATTTCATGGTCATCGAGTGAAAGCTCAAGATGTTCGCGATGTTTTCCATATATCGGATCAAAATAATTGCCATTATCGGGAAATTTTGAATTATATCTCTCTTTCGAGAGAAATGTTTTCGGGTGCATTTTCTGGAATTTGAAAACATCGCAAAAAGAAAAAGCGTCAATTATTTCAACGGCTTTATCGACATCGCCCATATGATTATAACCGACTTCACAAATAAATTGAACGCTCATCATTTCTCCTCCAGGGCCTGATCAATAGAAATTTTTTGAAACGCCGCAATTCCAGAATCAACACAACAATTGAAAATATTTTTATAGTTCCTGAATGCGTCATAACATCTTGACATCTTTTTATATTGCTCCTCTTTCCCGTCCATGGTATGCCGCCATTCTTTCGAATAAAAATGCCCCATGCCGTCGCGGAATTTCGCGTCGAATCCGAGTAGAAAAATTCGCTTTGCATTCGCGATAATTGATAGATTAATCGCGACGAGCCCGCTCTGGGCCCTCCCATATAATGACGCCGGATTCACTGACGGCCGCTGTGACATCTGGACTATCGTGCAATTTCCCTGATTTTTCATCCCTGACGACGGTCCGGCGATAATTTTAAACGGCATTGAATAAAGATCATGACCAATGTCGGAAACCTCTTTCTTGAATTTACCGTCAAGAAAAACAAGGATTTCGGGCTTGCAATAACGATATGAATGATTGATCGCAATAACCCGCCGGCCGTCAAGGCGGGTAAAATCAAAACCAAAAAGAGACGGGCCCCCGCCAACGATATAAACATCGCGCCCGGTAAAATAATTTTTAATCCACGATGCACGCTCGGGATTATATTTTTCTTTCTGCTGCATGATCATCCGGCTACCTTCATGATTTTATCTAAAACGAAATCATGAGTCTTGAAATAATTTTGATTATACATATTGATCATATATTTTGCATTACTTTGTAAATTATGACCCTTGCCCTGTCCGACCCCCTTGAGCGCGTTTTCTCTTTGTATTGTTTCTGAAATGTAGCCCGGCGGGTATGCTCCATAATTGTCATTTGCCGACAAAAAGAAATCAATCCCGGTTATAAAAAATTCAGAAGGTAAGCAAGAAATTATATCATGTAAAATAATGCTCCCCATGAGAGCGTCAGATTTTATTACCCTCTGAATATAACCAGCGAGATGATTTATCCGTCGGATCCTGATTATGTTTTTCGCCGCCCTGATATCAACCGGCTTTACAATTTTTGCACATAACCATTTAAAACCGAGCTCATGATAAATGTCATACGGAAGCGGACGATGGCAATGATAATAATGCATATTTGAATAAAGCACTGAACATTTTTTCCCATAATCAGCGATCAAATCAGGATTCTCTTTTAATAATACCGGAAAATGATTCGTTCTGATAACAATATCAAATGAGTCAATAAATTCGCCAAGTCCGCGATTCTTCAGGATGGACCCTGGCCCGACAAAAATAACCCGGCGATCTTTTATAAAATCAATATAGTCATTTTCTTCGGTCTGTTTTTTAATCATGGTTATCATAACAGGCTGTCTTTATACTCTGCATTGAATTCCATCGTCGCGACGCCGATAATATCGTCGGATTTTGTATCCACCATGTACCGTGTATTAATTAAGTGCATCCGATACACTGTGCCTTCGAGCGTCTGCCATGGGCTGAAAAATATTTCCTCGACTGATGACGTCAGATCATCGAGCTCGCTGTCAATGTCGCGCTGCCCTGAATCATCTCCCGCCTCCGATGCATCATATCCTTTGCAATAAATCATTATGGCGACTTTCGCAGACCTGTTGTAATGCTCTCCCGATGCCGCGATCTCTGATGAATCTTCAGGACAGTAAACACTCGCAGCCGGGAAATCAGATTTATTAATCGGTAAATAACGGGATTTATACACATTCCCGCTGAAAGCCGACGACCCCTGGAGCATCTCAACGACTTTTGATTTTATCTCTGCCCGTTTATGCATTCTTGAGCTCCAGAATGATTATTCCGGCGCCATCATTTTGAACATTTTTAATCCTGTGGCGTTTACCACGGGCGACCACGATCCAGCCTTCCTCGATCTCCGTAATGGCCTCAAGAATTTCGACAGAATAAATAGAAACCCGGGGATTATTTGACATGACCACGGCCCCCGTTTCGGGGTCGATTTGTTCGTATATCTGATCATATAGCCCGGTCGTCGAAATAGAAACCGAGGGGGTTTCCAGAATGATTGATTCTGAAAATTCCCCCTCGATCATCTGCTTCAGTTCGTCATTGAAAGACATGGCGATCCTATGCGAGAACCGTAGCCACGGTAAAAGCGTCTACTTGAACCGGGACGAGGAGAGGAGCCGAATGGAGCTGCAGCCAGCGGACGCTCGGATCATTCTCGACCCACGTTTTCGGGAAACGGGCGACAGCGGCCAGACCGGCCTCGACGTCCCTGATGGCGCCATAGACACGCTCGCAGCGTGCAAAGGTGGAACCGACCAGGACTTTCTTTTCGGGGACGATTGCTCCCTCGGTACCAGTTGCGGGGTCAATGTACCATTCATCATAAGAATAAATGTCCATGCCCTCGATGCGGCCGACATAGGTGACGCCGAGCTCCTGGGCTTCCATGACCAAGCTCCCGATATCAAATTTTCTGTTATCAAGTGCTGATTTTACCTCGGAATTTTCGAGGAAAATATCAACAGCATCAGATCCCATGATGACGATATTCGAAGCGACTCCGGAATCCTTGAGATTCAGCCGGCGCCAGGTCCGGAGATCCTCGAGGGGATTAGCTCCGGTCGCATCCCAGGCAGTTTGACCCGTCGCGGTCAAGTCGACGGTGTGAGATGCTTCACGCGGGAAAGCGATATCATCAACAACATTATTTCCGTCGATGTCCTTGACGGTGATCGTCGCATCAAAAAGCGCCTGTTGTGCCTGGAGCTCCTCAGCCCTCGAGATGATGGCGTCAAGCTCTGCGAGGTCCTTCCCGAGTTGAATCGACGCCCGCTGCTCATTGCTTATATTATTGGCATAAAGAATCTCGCCTGGGAGACGCTTCAGCAGGTCCTCTGCGGTCGTCGGCATTTTCGGCTTCACATAGGGCGGCTTATAGGTATAAGTCGTATATCCGATGCGATCGACGGTCTGGCCGACTGCCCGCGGATTTACATAGACGGCGACACGCCGCTTCCCTTTATATACATCGATGTCGACGGATTCCGACGGACATTCGACCTGTTTTGAAAAGAATTTTTTAACGAGAAACGTGTTCGGGGTCCTCATTTCCTCGAGGGCCTCGAGCATCGTCCTTGTATTGAATATGGATATCATGGTTACGCCTCCTGTGTGGTTACGATGATAATACCCAGATCGCGCAGGGTATCCTTGAAATCGTCGATCGTGTCGCCGGTCGCGAGGCCGATCGCTTCCCCGTTAAAGGTGCCGGTCTTGTAAACGTCAACCACGAGATCGCCGGTCGATGCGTCAGAGTCCTCCATCAGTATCGCATAGGGCGTCTGGCTTCCGTCAGTCGCCGAAGAATCGCATTGTTTGAGCTTGCCCTGGTCCGCCCCCGAAGAGGTGATTTTTCCCAGGAGCGCCCCGCGCTCGAGGTCCTGGCCGGAGACAAGCGTCTCCCGGTCGGTACTGATCGGGAAAGATCCGGCGATCAAATTGTCATAGCTATTGGTTTCAAGTGTTGCCATGTTATTTTATCCTCCGCATTGATTTTATGCCGGCCCTGATTCCTGACACGATATCCTCGCCGGTCTTGACGTCAGTGCTGACCGCTGGGACCTGTTTCGCGTCATCCTTCCGATCGGCCAGCGCCTTTTTCTTCCGCTCGGCCTGAATCGCAAAAATAGCTTTCGCGACGTCGCCGGCGCTCATCGGTTTATCACCGTATTTCGCAGCCTTAAAAAGAGCTTTCGCCTCATCGGAATCGTCGTCGGTGTTTTCCTCCGTTTCGTCTATTTCCTGTTGACGTTTTTTCTCTTCTTCAGTGGCCGCATTTCTGATGGCATCAACCAGCTCGGGCTTGTTAGCTTTCAGCCAGTCGAGGGTTATGTCATCGGCAGTCAGATTTTTTTCATTGTCTGCCATTGCTTCGCCTCCATTATTATTTTTAGGGGCCGCGGCCCCTGATATTTCCAGCTCATCATTATTCAGAGCTTTTATTTCGTGTTGAATAAGCGCGGCGACCTTTAATATATCGGCTTTCGCGTTTTCTGATTTTCTGATCTTGTCTTGCATGGCGGCGAATCGCAGCCTGGACGCGGCGATCGCTTCGTCGCGATTTACTTTCTGATCATCAGTAGCCGCGATTATCTCGTCGACGAATCCGGCTGCCTTGATCTCCTCGCCGAAAAGCCATGTTTCGGAATCCATCATGGCTTGAATCTCGTCGGACGTTTTCCCGATCTTTTCTGCATAGGCTTTATTGATAATACTCCCGAAACCGCGGAGGATGTTCGACATCTTTTCCATCTCGCGATAATCGCCGATGGCGAGATTCCATGGATTATGTATCATGAAGGTCGCATTATCCTCGGCGACGACCATATCGGCCGCCGGATTGACAGCGATATATGATGCAATCGATGACGCCTCGCCCTTCAGGGTGATCGTTATCTGAGCCCCTGGGAATGAGCGCTTGTAATCGCGGATCATATTATATATTTCGAATCCGTCGGGCATGGACCCCCCGGGGGAGTTGATCTGGATATCGATATCAGACCCATTCGCCGCGGCGAGCTGATCCCTGACGTCCGCCGGCATGGTGCCGAAAAATCCTATTTCGCCAGATATGATAATTTTCTTTTCAGACATTCGATGCCTCCAGTTGTTTCGTCGCTCCGCCGGCCGCATCCTGCGCGCCGTCATCATCGCCGATATCAGAAGAGTCGGGCAATGGGGCGGCCTGATTCGCCTCTGCCTCGGATATTGTTTTCATAAACGGGGCGATCAGGGCAGCCTCGCGCTTCAGGCGCTTCGCGTTTCTTGTAAAGTCTCCGCCATTCATGGCGGCCGTCTCCTGGGTAAATGTTGAAAATCCTCTCTGGACACGCTCCCAGGCTGCCTCGACCTCTTTTTTCTCGTCGATCTGGCCCATGGATGACCCGAGCCATTCTGCGCGACAATATGCCTGCATCATGTCGTCAGACGCGAAAAATGACGGCGCCGGGATCCTCCCCTCTAGAATTTCTATCGTTAGCCATTCCTGATAAATTGCCTGATTAAAATCGCGGTTAAATTTTGCCCGCTCAGTCAGAAAAAATCGCCATGCCTCAATTCGCGAAGCCCTCGAGGCCGAATAGCTCGCCAAAAATTTTTTAGATAATATTTCATACGGGATCCCCGTCGCCATGCCGACCCATACTAAATGAGCCATCATGAATGATTCGAATTCGCTTTTCGGCTGCGACGGATTCGCGAAAGTGATATCCTCTTCGGGCTTGAGTTTGAGAACAGCCCCAGGGGCCAAGGTGTAATCATAATCATCATCATCGAGAGTCGAGGATGATGTCGGAGAATTCGCCCCACCTGGAATAAGAGGATCAATGGCATGCGGATTATTTGACTTGATAAAAGCAGTAAAAAGAGACTGGACGACCATCGCGGCCAGGACGGCCTTCGATCCCCTGTCGGCCTGCTTGATATTTTCCACGACCGAGGACAGCATCGGGACGCCGCGGGACTGCCCGGGGCGCTCCTGTTTGAATAAATGGATGACATTCGGCCGGCCTGTTTTCTCGCCATAAGCGGGGACTCGCGTCCATGACATCGTATCGGTGCGGATATTATACGCCAGCGGGGCCCCGTATTCATCGACCTCGATTCCATCGCGGCAAAATCTATTAGTAAATTGTCCCGGGCTATTCTGGACGAGATCGGCCTCAATGAGCTGTACACATAATTGATTTTTACCGTTTCTCTCGAGAATCGGGAGGAGGACGAATATCTCGCCCGAATGGCAATAAGACAGAAAAGCGAGACTCTGGAGATCATAAAACGTCGCGCTTCTGGCGGCGTCTGAATTTTTAGAGCTGGACCAATTATGGAATTTGCGCTCGACGTTATCCTCCCAGACCTCGGCAAAATCGTCTGTCATCCCGAGGAATGCACGATCGGGGGCGGCTTGCAGTTTAATCCCTCCGCCGACGACGTTCGTGACCATCGTCCCGATGACACCGCGGCCTATTGAATTATTACGGTAAAGATCCCGGGATCGCTCGCGGAGAGTCGCGAGATCGCCGAGAATCTCGGCGTCGGCGACTCCCTGGCTGTATTGCCAATTTTTAAAAACGCGGCCTATGCCCGCGGCCTCATAAGCCCCGCCTCCGCCATAAAAAAAATTGATTAACGAGACGGGGTTCATCCCCTGCCGGCGATGTCTGACGGTCGGCGCCGTCTGGCCCTGGGGCTGTCCCTGGGTCGCCGAGCTAATTGAATGATTTTTATTCCGTTTCTTTTTGCTCATGTTAATTATGTGTCGTTATGAATTTAACCGGGATCCCGCGGGTCCCGGCTGTAATTTTGGCGATTCGTTCCTCACAGTTTTCCATTTCTTTCCTGAGATCATCAAGATTCTGCCGAGAAAATTTACGGGAATTCCCGCCCGTCGTGATGGTATATTCCTTTCCTGATATGGCGGCAGTATATGCCGCCTTGAGTGCTGTTAAAAATGCTTGTTCTTCCGATAGGGATGCCATGGCGACATAATACATATCGAGATGACAAAAAATCAATTATAATTTGCTCGCTATGCAAAAAATAATAACATGTTAAATTTGAATACCCCGGGACAAAACATGGCTCTTTTTCTGTGATGGCTTTGCGGCTACCTTCGGCGCGATGGGGATCGCCCTCATTTCATTCTCGAGGGCCCGCCAGGAGTCCTCGGTATAACGATCAATTTGACAGGCGATCGATGCAGCCCGGGCATAATTTCGAGCATCCAGCGGCTCGTTTCGATCTCTGATCTTTTTCCATTCGAAACGCCGGCCGATGACAACCATCTCCTCGGCCGTGAGCCCTCTGAAATATTCCTCGTCATATTCGGGGAAATGGCAGAAGCCGTCGGGATATGAACCATCCGGATTACGGTCAAGCCGAAGCAATCCATAAAGCTCTGTCTTTAAAATGGAAACGCCAACCGGCCAATATTTCATACCCCGCTCATATTTTTTCCCGTCAATCTGAATATCGACCAGGCGGGGCATCCCGAGGACGGCATTTAAGGAATGCTGGCCCTTGATTGCCATGACCCGATTCGGCGGATACTTTCTGACCCAGTTGTAAACGTCCTGGGTGTTATATCCGGAGTCAATCGCGAGCATTCTAATCATGGCCGATCCGCCGAGCTCATGGGGGAATCGCTCGTTTAATAATTCGTCAAGCCGCCGGAATGGCTCACCGCCGGAAACGTCTCCCGATATAATTCTATAATCAATCGACCAGGACTGGCGCCCGCGTCCGAAAGCGACGATCTCGACCTCGATCCGGTCCTTCTGGACATCGGCGCCGGCGACCAGGAGCAGGCCCCCTGCCGGGATCCTCCCGATTTCATACCGCTCGCGCTTCATAAACAGGCGCTCCCATTCCGGGGCGTCTCCCTTTTCCTCAAATATTTCGCCCAGGGCTGTATTGATCCAGACCTTGAGCTGTTCGACATCCTTTTTCGCGTCGAGAAAATTCTCGACCGTTTCTTTCAATTTGACCCAGGGAGAATATATTTCATTCAGAGAAAAACCAGCCTTCCCGCGGAATGGCATCGTCGCCCGCCATTCCCCCCGTCTGACCATCCAGATAATATCGGCATCTTTCAGGTGCGCGGAACAATGAGCACATTCATAATATGCCGAATCGGGATAATGCCTCCCGGTCTTTTTGTCGGTTTCCCATTTTACGAATTGCCTCCCGGTGGTTTTATCTCTCCACTGGAGCCGCTGATATTCCCCGCATTTCGGACATGGGACAAAATAATATCGCTGATCGGTTTCCTGGAATGCCCTTAATATTCTTGAATTCTGATTCGTCGGCGTAGAAAATAAAATCCGTTTTCTATTCCAGAAGGCCGTCGTCCTCTTGAATAACAGAGAGACGGGGTCCCCTTCGGATCCGGCAGACGGCGGGAATCGGTCGACCTCATCCCCGACCACGACCCGCTTCGGCCTGCCGGCGAGCGTCGCCGGGGAATTCGCCCCGGAAATTGTCAGGTTGCCGCCGGGAAAAACCTTATGGAGAATCGTGTTTTCACTGTCCCGGGACCTGGCGTCCTTGACCTTCCCATGGAGCGCCGGCGTATCTCGAATCATGGGGGCGAGCCGGTCTTTCGACCATGCCTGGGCCATCTCAAGCGTCGGCTGTACAACCATCAACGGGGAGGGATCCTGGTCGATAAAATACCCGATAACATTTCCTAGGATCTCTGTCTTTCCGATCTGGGCCGAGCTCATGACGACGATATCCTCAACCGCGGGATCATTCACGGCGTCCATGATGCCGCGCTGATATTCAGCCCGCTCGGTCATCCATTGCCCGGGCTCCGCCGACGACTCGCGAGACAGGACTCGATTTTTGTCGGCCCATTCTGAAACCTTGAGGAGAGGAGGGGGTGCCGCTGTCGATGTCGCCTGTTTAATGGCATCTGATATTTTAATGAGATCGTCGGTCACTATTTTCGACGCTTCCTGTTTCGTTTCTGTTTCTCTGTCTGAATCCCGAGAGCGACATCGACGAGATCAGGACTCGACAGCTCGCGGAGTACCTCATTCGTCAGGCGCTGCAAGATATCCTGGGCCTCGCCGGCTGACTTTGTCCCGACCAGAAGGGGAGCGGCTTTCGTCGGCATCGCCAGGATGCGGGACCGCATCGCCTGAATTATTTTCGACCATGCCTCGGTCGCCGTCTCTGCCGGGATGTGCTCGCCCTTTGTGATGGCGATTTCCATTTCGACCTTATCGGCCCTGAGCTTATCAAGTCGGGCCTTCTCCTCGACTGCCGATTTTGTTTTACCCTTGAGGTTTTCAATGTAGGCATTTACGCACTGGACAGAATCGAATGTTTTCTTTCCGTCAATGCGTTTAAAAATTCCATCATTCGCGAGCTGATGGATCCTGTTCGAGCTGAGACCCAGATGGACCGCGAGATCGGTGGCTTTCCATTCCATAAAATCATACCTTGAATGTTTTATTATAAATTATTGTTAATTCCAAAATCTGAAGGAATGAATAAAACTCCTCTGGATCTTTATTGTATTTTAGATTGTTGCATTTCCGGCAAAGTAAAACGGCATTATTTCTTGTTAGGGGATTCCCTTTTGATAACGGGTAATGATGATCAATATTTAATTTGATATCCGAACCGCACCGGAAACATTTATTATTAAACTGATTATATATAAATAATATGTCATTAACCCCAAGGCGAGTCTCACCGATGGCCCTTGATAATTCTCGTCTTTTTATAACTCTTAATTTAAAATCATATTTTCTATGAGGTTGTTGCGAATATATTTTATTCCATTGCTTATAATGTTCGGTCTGTTTTAATTTTTTTACTGCTTTCAAATGAATCGGCAATTCGCACTGTTTGCATTGTGTTCGATATCGTTGTGTCCCGTCTTTTCTGATACGATCTTTTTCAAACTGATCTATGTTTTTTATCTTGCCGCATTTATTACACTGCCTATACACAAGCGGCCAATTATAATATTTATGAAATTGATTGATGGTATCTTGAATATTTTTTCTGTGAGCTTGCTCGATGCGGTGTTGTAATCTGTCTAATTTTCTTTTTAATATTTTATACTTATTATTTTCTTTTATCTTCTCATGATAATTTTTTGAATGTATTTTTTGTTTCATTAAAACATGTTCACGCTTTCTATATTCTTTTTTATATTCTGCTTTGCAATTTTTACACGTGTGGGATCGGCCGCGATTATTTGTTTTATCAATTGCGAATTCTTCGGGTAGTTTATCTTTTTTACAATTACAGCAGATCATATTGTTTAGTATTTAAGTTTATGCAAAATTGCTTAATATGTTCTATGCCTAGGAAAATTGCGAACTCGCGGCACTGCCGGCGGAGCTTTTCATCCAGAGAGGACCCGCGTTTTTCTTCAAAAATTAACTCATTTATGTGGATTTTATTTATCATCAATGCCAATAGGAGTGTACCCGCCTGCAAAAATATTTTATTTTCCTGGGCGGCAACATTTATTTTTTATTTGGCCCATGCCTCGAGGAGCGCCGCATTATATTCAAGCTCGATGTATTTATCATATGCTGCCTCTACTTCATACCAGAACCATTTACGCTGAGGGATATTAATATTATCTGTTTGATATTTATATAACAGGTGGAGAGGATACTGGGTTTCTCCATCCCTAGTCCATAAGCCAGTAATTGATTTTATTGTTTGATAAAATGGTGTCTGTGGATTAGCACTCCCGATTTTCCGCTTGCCCTTTAATAGATTCTTAGGCCGGGCATATTGAGGGATAAGTTCTTTTTTTGATATCCCCAGGGCGGCGCGGATCCCGACAGGAATCCAGAATCCTCGAGATGTAGACCGCTGTCCGCCTGATTCATGGACGGGCATATACCAGTCTTTAGAGTAGACCTCGGCCTCCTGTTTTTCCCGGGTGGCGGGGGTGATCCTGATTCCCTGTACGGTCCATTTATTACGGATATTAAATACTTCAGGGAGATTATCCTGGACGGCTCTCTGGGCGTGTTTCGCGGTACGGGTTAAAGCGACGACGCCGGCGAATACCATGGAGTCGGTCGCCTGGTAGAGCTTTTCACCGAGGCGTGATATGTCAACGGTTTCTGATAATGCCATGATGTCCTCTGTTTAAGTATATGCAAATAATATTAACATTGTCAATTAAAATTAACATGTGTGTCAACTAAAAATTAAATCTATATGAAAAACGAAGAAAAACATAGATATTGATATGATATTTTAATATATATTAATTCGTAACGCTTGTTACATCGCCGTTACACCTATATTACAGGATAATCGGCTGTAATCGGCTGTAATCGGCTGTAATCGCCAAAATCATATTTTAGGAAAAAACACCCCCCCTTATATATATAGAGATGGTATGGTGTGTTGATAATTAGTATTTCGATTTTTTTATATATATATATCCCCCCCGTTTTGTAACACTATTTTATTTTATATATATAATATATATACATAATATAATATTTATATATATAAAGAGAGTATAAGTAAACATTTAAAATACAGTGTACATAAAAAACATGTACAAAAGTTAAAAAGTATCGTCATATTTTTTGTAACAACCATGTAACAGGCTGTAATTTTTGTAACGCTTTTTTACTTGCTTAATAAAGAATGTTTTTATATATTTACCCCATGAGCCGCGATTTAATAAAGCTCGAGCCGTCGGCGCTGGAGCGTTTTAAAAATTTATCATCGGATCAGTGGTGGGCGACATTCGGGCGTCAGGGGTCCTATTATGACACGATCGATCATGATAAATATGCCCAGACGATATATAATCTTGCTCGATTAATCTGATTTTCTTTTCCTCGGAAAGCCCGTCAATTTTTCGGGCGAGCTCGAGGGCATCAACAGACAGTTTATATTTTCTGGATCAACAAAAATGCAAAAAATATTTTACTTTTTTTGTTAAAAAAGTTGTTGACAATGCAAAATAGCAATGATAATTTACATAATATAATAAATAATCAACGAGGTATTTAATGCATACATACGAAATAACCGCCAGCGAGGCGGCGCAAAATATCAAAAACACATTAATCAATCGGATTAAAAAAGAAAAGGATCAAGATAAAAGATCTGACATCGAGTCGCTGCTCAGACATTTATGACATGATGTCCCGATTTACATCGGACGCAATAAAAATTAACAGGAGAAAACATGATGAAGCCAATAAAGGAAGCGCGGAGAAGATTCCAGATAGTTTTGCCAACCATGAAAGAAGAAGTTTATTTGAGATACAGGGCCATGTCAAAACAGATGCAGGAGCGCGGGATTGATATCGGGAAAACGGTCCCCGATTATTTAATCGACGCCCTGGAGGCAGAAGAAAAAAACGGATTCGAGGGCCTCAAGCGGTATATCGGATGATTTGTACGAGATGCAACAGGACAATCGAGCACCTGGGGGAGTGGTCAGGTAATGGCCATGAATGCCGATTATGTTTTAACGCCAGGGTGGGGGCGACAAATAAGCTCAGGAGGAAAAGGCTGTTCGACGGAATTCCGAAGCTCATATCGCGAAACGGTGTGCTTCGGGTATATATGAACGGCGAGAGGATCGCATGAGCCAGATGAAAAAATTTATTATTGTCTGTAATGAGGGCTCCCTGGGGGGCTCGGGGAAAATACAGAAAAATATCAGGCTCGTCGAGTGGGCCATATCACAAGAGGACGCGATCGATCAATTTAATAATTGTCGGACTAACAGGATTTACGGTCGGACGGTAAAATCAGTCGAGGAGGCGCGATCATGAATACCTATGAAATTACAGGAAAAAAGCCGGAGCAAGGGGTCGAGTCTTTTTCATGGGACACGATAACAGAACAGATCAGGGCGTATAATTTTATTGAGGCTGACAAGCAATTTAAAAAAATGCATCCCGATTATACCATGGTAAACGCTCCCAGACTGCTGTCTTTCTCCAGGAGGGCACTGATATGATGAACAAAATAATAAAACAAATTATTAAAACCAAAAAATCAATTACTCATGAAAAAATAATCATCGCGACCAGGCTGATTAATACTGCCGTTTTAATAATTATCATGATTATTGCGGCTGTTTTATTGTCAATCGTAAAGGAACAATTGTCAAAAATTGGATCCTCGGCCGCATCAATAAGCTCGGATATGTTCGATATGAATTCCGCGATTACTGGATATGTTATGACAGGACAGATCGGCGACTATGTATATAACCAGGGGGAATAATAATGGATAATTCTGATATCGCGGTTATTATTTTCGGCCTTATTGTTTTATTCCTCTGGATCGGATATTACAAATATAACGAAACGAAGAAAAAAGAATTCAGGCGAAATAATGAAAATCTCAGGCGCGAAAGAATCGAAAAACAACAAAAATAATATCGGGGTCAACCATGGCGCAAAGGACAAGAAACGACAAAAAGATCAGAAAGGAAATGAGGCTTTTTTTCAGGTCTAAACACGGTCAGGAATTAACCCATCTCACGAAACAAAATGGAAAATTAAAGCTCGCCGCCGCCGGGGGAGTGCTCCTGGCGATCGCAGAGGCAATAATCATCGGCATTATAATAATCGGGGGATAAATATGAAACAGATCGAGGATCCGGCCGTCAGGATGGCCCGTCGAGCCCTGTTCAGAAATAATCCGATTTATCAATCCGGTCAGTTATACGATAACGCGGGGATAAAAATGCATACGGTTAAATGTACCGATTGCGGCCGTCCGATGCCGGCGAAGGGGAGCAAGTTAAAATTGATATGTGGCCGCAAATGTTATTTATGCCTTGATTGTTATGAGTTAAAATATCGGGAGGATTTTGAATAATGCGTCGTTATCAGATAGAAAAAGAAAACGCTTCGGGGGAATGGCATCCGGTTAATAAAGGATATTTCGGCGAGCTCGAGGTCTTGACCCTGCTCGAGCTGATCCGGTCAGAAATGGCAGATGGAAATAAATACCGGGCTGTCGAGGTCCTCAAGACGAGGGTCATAAAATGACAGACGACCGACTATTCGAAAAAGCCAGACAGGCGATCAGCCGGGGACTCATTGAGCGATATTTTTCGAGCCCCGGCGCAAAATGGGAAAAGGGTGAATACTGGACATTAAATCCCATCCGCGATGATAGGAACATCGGGAGTTTTCACATAAGCGAGGCTGGCCAATGGTTTGATCATGCCCTGAACGAAGGGGGCGATGTTATCGATCTTATAGCGAAACGGGACGGGCTGTCATTACCGGACGCTGCTCGTCGAATTATTGAGGACGGAGGCGGAGTGGTAGACGAGCCGAAAAAAAAGAGGGTCGAGCCGATGATTCCGATTCCGGCCGATGCATTCGATAAATTAAATCAGCGAATATTTTCAGAATGGAGCGTAAACAAATATGGGAAGGCTGTCGGGGGGTGGCGATATGCAGATCGCCGCGGTGTGTGGTGTTGTACGGTCCGCCATGAACGGCGCCAGGGTGAAAAAGATGTTTTGCCGTATTTTTACGGGACAGACAATAAATGGCATCAGGGAAACCCGATCGGTGATAATCGCCCGATATACGGATTCGAAAGAATTTCAACAGCAGACGAAAAGATCCTGATCGTCGAGGGCGAAAAATGCGCCGATGTATCAGTCAACGGATTTAAACTTGTATCATGGATCGGGGGAACGGGACAGGTAAAAAAAACCGACTGGAGCGTCCTCGTCAATCATAATGTGACAATATGGCCGGATAATGACGACCCGGGACGGAAGGCCGCGGCATATATTAAAAGCCAGTTACCCGATGCAAAATTAATGATCATTACAGACAGGCCGAAGGGGTGGGATATCGCGGACGCGTCGGCCGATGGTCTTGATGTTGAGAAATTTATCCAGGAGGCAGATTATGAAAAAACTGAGACTGTGGTATCACCGGAGGCGGGCGGCGTCAGAAATGGAAAAGCTCGGGAGGGCGTCGATAAAATGGCTGAAGCATCAGATTGCCATTTCAGACATCTCGGGTATGACGACCGATCTCATTACTTCCTCACGAAGGGCGCCGGGATCGTTACCCGCATCAGCCGGGGGGGATTTTCAAAAACGCGGCTCCTTGAATTAGCTCCCCTGTTATACTGGGAAATGTCATTCCCAAAAAAGGGCGGATTCGATGTCGATGTCGCCATCGATACGATTATCAGGGACTCGGAGTCCCGGGGGCTTTTTCAACCGTCGAATATCCGCGGCGCCGGCGTCTGGATTCATAAGGGGAATATTATCGTCAATAATGGCGATACGGTGACAGATATGACGGGACAGCAGATTTACCCGAATAATGGGTTTCATTATGTTAAATCAGAAAAGAGGATGGGCGATTTTACCGGGGAGTCATCGACCGTCCAGAATGGATATGATTTAATTGAGTTATTCATGGCCCAGGGATTCGAGACGGAATTTGAGGCCCTGGCCCTCCTCGGGTGGACCCTGATCGCGCCATTCGGCGGAATTCTTAAATGGCGCCCTCATATCTGGTTATCGGGGCCCGCTAGGTCAGGGAAAAGCTGGATTCTTGAAAATATCGTCGAGCCACTGGTAAAGCCGTTTTATCACCGGGGGACCGGCAAAACATCAGCCCCGGGGATATACAGGGCGATTAAAAATACCGCCTGCCCGATCCTCCTCGACGAGATGGAGCCTGGGAAAAACGCAAATAAAGACACGATTCAGAAGATCGAGGAAAAGCTCGAGCTGGCCAGGAATGCATCGTCTGATTTTTCTTCGGTGTTTACCCTGACGTCAATGTCGGGATCGGGACTGACCGAGGAATTTTGCGTCCGGTCCTGTTTTTGTTTCGCGTCGATCATCCCGTATATTTCAGGCGAGGCGATCGAAAGCCGGATTATTATTTCGCGGTTAAAAAATCCGAAAAACGTGAAAAACAAAATCGAGAAAACGACTGAAATAATAAAACGCGGCGTCATGGATGATCCCATGAAATACCAGCGGCGCATTTTTAGAAAGCTCCCGTCAATTCTGGAAAATATAGAAATTACAAAAAAGATATTTTTAAAAGAAACCGGCGACCAGAGGAAAAGCGACAACCTGGCCCCGATATTCGCGACGATTATCGCCATTATTAACGATTCAGACAAGATCGACGAGGCGAATATTAAACGCCTTATTAATGCCTTCGTTAATGATACCGCCATCGAGAAATATCATGTCGAGTCAGATGAGGATAAATTAATATTCGAGCTCCTTGATTATCCGCTGCAGATCAATCCAGGGGAGCGGGTATCGGTCGCCGAGCTAATCCTCGAGGCGTCGAATCTGGCTGAGAAAATAAGCCCAGACCGCCATAATATTTTACAGAGGAGCGGGATCCGAATATTTGACATGTCGGGGAAACAATATCTCGCGATCGCGTCAAGCCATTCGGCAATAAAAAGGATGCTCGCCGATACTATGTATGGCGGCGGGAATTATTTTGAGATATTAAAACGTCATGAGGCAAAACGGGAAACGAAAACGATCAGATTTGCGTCTCAGGCAAAAAGGGCGATTCTTTTAGACTGGGAAACAATACATAAAAAATATTTCAGCGTTCCTGTCGATGAACAAAAGTCGATATTTGTCGACGAGGTCATGGGGGTATTATGATTATAATATCAAGTCTCATTGTTATCGTTTTAATTATTTATATTCCGATCGCGGTCCATGGTGCGCGGATATGAAACTTGCCGTTGACCAGCACGTCGGTAAACGGTGGACGAAAAG
>ERZ795044.1142-NODE-1142-length-24154-cov-8.584132_pt1 | contig 24154 bp, 20 predicted proteins | sample MGYA00375128_ERZ795044 | MGnify/ENA primary metagenome ERZ795044 (study PRJEB30173, sample SAMN05720213) | anaerobic digester metagenome | isolation source: active sludge of municipal wastewater-treating anaerobic digesters | place: USA | collected 2014-12-22 ... | reverse complement strand
AAACCTTTCACAATTAAATTAAATCCAACACAAAAAATGAAAACTCTTAAATTATTTATCACAGCGATTTTAATTGCAAGTTCTTTTGTAGCTTGTAAAAAAGACGACCCAATTACACCGTCTGGCACATCTGAGAAACCACTACCTGTAAACCCTGATAAAAGCATGAAGGGTACATGGGTTGGTAAGTATGGTTATGGAAATGATTCGCCGGATACTTATTATTGTTTTAAAATGGATGATGATGGAACATTGGAAGAATGGAATTCGCTGAATACTCAAAGTGGAGTTGGGACGTGGTCACTGAGCGGAACATTGTATACAGCCAGCACTCATTTTCTTCCTCCATACAATAGTATCTTTCTGCTAAGTTCTACACTGGATACAGCAACAATGCGGATCTCAGGAAATTGGGGATATAGTCCAAGCACGATTAATGGCGGAAAATTTTATCTGGTAAAGCAATAATGTTTTTCTGAAATGGAGTTGTAGTTTTCAGAATCAGGAGCAACAGCAATACGTTGTTCCTGATTTTTTATTCTGATCAAAATGATAATTGCATTTCTTCCTGCTGCAAATGCATTTTCAATCCTGCTGACGTTAAAAATGAATTAGTTTCAACATCGCCGGAATCGATGTTGTTAAGAGATACAGACTTACTTTTATTCAATGCATAGTATTGAAAAAGTTGTTTCCCTAGTCCGGTTTTTCTGAAATTCTTATCGATAGCAAATTGAAGGATCTTATTTAACTTAGGATTGCAGACAACATAACCTACAAGTTTATCATCGTTAAATATTCCGATCGTATCCAGTAAGGACCAGGAATTATTTATTGCAGTTACAGAATTTTGCCAGGAAGGAGCCCAGTTCCAGAATGTCTTGAGTAAATTCCAGTCAGGCTGATAGATGTGTTGCACATGTACAGAGGAATCAGTGCTGAAGTCGGCTATTGAACCTTTATAGCAGTTAAGAGTTCGGTTTTTTTTAAATCCGATTTTTGAGTAAGTATTAAATGCTTTATGATTATCAGAAATTACTTCAAGAAGAATTTTATTAATGCCGGCTTTCTTCAATATCGGAAGTGAATGATCATAAAGTTGTGATGTTAAGTTTTTGCCGCGCCTATCAGGAATAACTCCGGTCCCACCATTGTAAGCAATTTTTTCGCCATTCTGAATTTCAGTACCATGAAGAATAAATCCTACTAATTTATCACCATCAAAAGCTCCAAAAGATAATTTTCTTTGAATACTTTCGGCAATTATTTTATTCAACAATTGCTCTTTTGTCAAATGCATTGGAATAATATAATCAGAAAATGCTTCATTAAAAACATGAACCAGATCGGCGATCGATGTATTTTCAAGTGATTTGAATTGCATTCAGTCCTGGAATATTATTATCGATTACTAAAGTAGAAAATAAATTTAAGAATTAGCCGGATACCGTTAAAACAAATTGACTATTTTCGTCGGCACAGAAAATGAATCGTTTCGACCGCATAACAGCAATACTTATTCAGTTACAGAGTAAGAAAGTAGTAACAGCACAGGAGATCTCTGACAGGTTTGGCGTAAGTTTGCGTACAACATACCGGGACATTCGTTCATTGGAGGAAGCCGGAGTTCCAATTGTAAGTGAAGCCGGAATCGGATATTCAATCATGGATGGGTATCGGTTACCGCCTGTAATTTTTTCAAGAGACGAAGCACTTTCTTTTGTAACAGCAGAGAAATTGATGGACCGCTTTTCTGATCATACTTCAAAAAAGAATTTTCAATCGGCCTTATTTAAAGTAAAGGCAGTTCTCAGAAGCTCAGAAAAGGAATCGATTGCAAGAGTAGATGATAAGATTGCAATTTTACATAATTCAAGTATTCCTGATGACAAGAAGTCTCCGCTTATATTTGTAATGACAGGAATTGAAAGTCAATGTTGCATTTCTATTGAGTATCTCGCCAATCATTCACTGGAGAAATCTCAAAGACTGGTGGAACCCGTAGGAGTTTTTCATTCCGGACAGCATTGGCACATGATAGCTTTCTGCAGACTCAGAAAGGATTACAGAGATTTCCGGCTTGACAGGGTTCAGAATATTTCCAACACTTCTGAGAAATTTGAAAAGAACCACCCTGACCTTAAATCATTTCTCAATAAAATTACCAGAGAAAGAGAGATGACAGAAGTTGTTATTAATATTCAAAGAAGCAGTTACAGATTTATTGGTGATCAAAAATATTATAATGGATTTGTTTCGCAGATCGTGAAAGATGAAGTTGTACAAATGACATTTCTGGCAGAATCAGTTGATGGTTTTGCAAGATGGTTTATGATGATTGGCGACGTTGCTGAAATTGTGAAGCCTGCAATATTGAAAAAAAGAGTAGTAGCATTGGCAACTACTTTACTTAAGAGACTGGAGTAATGAAAAAGGAAAAGCCATTAGTGGACAAAAAATATATAATGCAGAGAATGTCTGGAAAAGGTGGTTGGTCTTACATTGAGATCAAAGAAATAAGTCCTGATCATAAAGCACATTTTGGAATGGTTCGGGTAAAAGGCAGTATTGATAGTTATGAGTTGAAACAATACAATCTGATGCCAATGGGAAATGGAAATTTATTTTTACCTGTGAAAGCCGAGATCAGAAAGAAAATAAAGAAAGAAGCCGGTGATCTTGTTCACGTCAAACTTTATTCCGATGCGAGTCCATTGGTAATTCCTCAGGAACTTATTGATTGTATGCAAGAGTATCCCGAAGCATTAAAATTTTATAACAAGTTAACCGAAAGTGAAAAGAAGCAATATCTGAATTGGGTCTATTCTGCTAAACATGAAGACACCAAAGCTGAAAGGATTGTAAAAATGATTGATAGGTTGATGCTAAGAAAGAAGTTTCACGAATTGTAATTTTTATGATTGAAAACATAAAGCATATTTTGTCATCTAAAACTCCTTCATTCTATCAATGATTTTCCTCATGACATATGCATCAATAAAGTCATGTAACTGACGTGAATTATTTATTTCATTTGCAATACCTCTTTCAGTATCATTATTGGTACAGTTAAGATCTGTTGAAAGAAAAAAGTAATTTTAAAATCGTTGTAGGATGAGGAAAGTTTATGTGTTCCTGTTTTTGTTTTTAGCTTTTTTTGTTTACTCGTTTTTTGTATATCTAGAGGGGACAAAAGTAGATGGAGTGAGTATGAGTACCGAAGCAGTTAGGGGAAAGTTGTTGTATCAGAAACATAATTGCACTGCGTGTCATCAGATATATGGCTTAGGAGGATATCTTGGCCCTGATCTTACAAAGGTAATTTCAAGTCGGGCGAAGAATGAATTGGTTATGAGTGCAATGTTAAGATCCGGTTCTCAACGAATGCCGAATTTTAATCTCAACGAAATTGAGATCATTGAGATAATTGCATATTTGAAGTATATCGATCAAGTCACAGTATTAAAATCTGAAGTTCAATGAGAGTTAAGAAATCCTGGGCAGAGCCCTACAAAATAAAAATGGTCGAGCTCTTGAAAATGACGACAAGAGTTGAAAGAGAGAAAGCACTTGAAGCGGCAGGTTTCAACACCTTTTTACTGCGATCGAAAGATGTTTACATTGATTTACTGACGGATAGTGGCACTTCAGCAATGAGCGACAAGCAATGGTCGGGTATGATGTTAGGTGATGAGTCATATGCAGGGAGTGAAAACTTCTATCATCTTGAAGAAGTCATCCAGAAGTATTATGGTTATAAGTATGTTGTTCCCACACATCAGGGTCGTGGTGCGGAGAATATAATTTCCAAGATCATGATTAAGCCCGGTGACATCATTCCCGGTAACATGTATTTTACAACAACACGATTGCATCAGGAAATGGCGGGTGGTTCTTTTATAGATATAATCATTGATGAAGCACATGATTCGCAAAGCACGCACCCTTTCAAAGGAAATGTAAATCTCAGGAAACTTGAACAGGTTATTAAGAAATACGGTGCTGAAAAGATTCCATATATTTCTATTGCTACATCGGTAAATATGGCGGGCGGGCAACCGATTTCGATGCAAAATCTGCGGGACTTAAGAAAGCTTACAAATAAATATAAGATTCGCATTATACATGACATGACTCGTGTATCCGAGAACGCATATTTTATTCAGACCAGGGAAAAGGGATATAAAAATATTCCGGTCAGAGCAATTGTAAAAGAGATCTGTTCGCTGACAGATGGTGCAACGATGAGTGCTAAAAAAGATGCACTGGTTAACATTGGTGGTTTTCTTGCACTCAATGATCGGTCGTTGTATGAAGAGGCCAGTAATATGGTTGTTATTTATGAAGGACTTCATACTTATGGTGGATTAGCGGGACGTGATATGGAAGCAATGGCTATTGGTATAACAGAATCAGTAGAAGATAATCATATTCGTGCAAGAGTTGGACAGGTAGAATATTTAGGTAACAAATTAATTAAAGCAAACATTCCAATTGTGAAACCAATTGGCGGACACGGAATATTTCTTGATGCAAAAAAGTTTCTTTCGCATCTCAGGCAGATTCAATTTCCGGCGCAGGCTCTCGCAGCTGAAATTTATCTGGATAGTGGAGTAAGAACAATGGAAAGAGGAATTGTTTCTGCAGGGAGAAATAAGGAAACCGGAGAAAATTATTTTCCGGAACTTGAACTTGTCAGACTAACAATTCCGCGCAGAGTTTATACACAGGCACACATGGATGTAGTTGCCGAATCAGTAATTTCTGTTTACAAACACAGAAAAAAAATAAAAGGTCTGGAGATGATTTATGAACCTAAGTATCTTCGTTTTTTCCAGGCTAAATTTAAACCGATCTGACCATGAATTTTAAAACGATCATTGAGCCTTTCAGGATTAAAACCGTCGAGCCCATAACAATGAGCACTGAAGAAGAAAGGAAAGAATTTTTGATAAAGGCAAATTATAATCCGTTCTTGCTGAAATCAGATCAGGTAATAATTGATTTTCTGACAGACAGTGGAACTTCTGCAATGAGTAGCAATCAATGGGCAGCATTGATGCGTGGCGATGAATCATATGCAGGTGCAAGAAGTTGGGACCGTTTTGAAAAACAAATTCTTGATCTGACCGGAATGACATACATTCTTCCTACACATCAGGGCCGGGCTGCTGAAAGAATTTTATATAGTCATATCGGAGGCAAAGGAAAATATTTTATCAGCAATACACATTTTGATACAACACGTGCGAATATAGAATACAGTGGGGCTATAGCTATTGATATCCCTGCACAAGAAGGCAAAGACTATAATTCAACATTTCCATTTAAAGGAAATATAGATCTTGAAAAGCTCCAGAACATAATCAATCTATATGGTGAAGTAAATATCGCTGCAGTTATATTGACAGTTACAAATAACAGTGGCGGTGGACAACCGGTTAGTATGCAAAATGCAAAAGAGGTTAGCCGAATTTGTAAGAAGCATGATATACTTTTTGTTCTGGATTGTTGCCGCATTGCAGAAAACAGTTATTTCATTCATGAAAAAGAACAGGGTTATAAAGAAGTTCCGTTTCGTGAAATAGCACAGGAAATGTTTTCGCTTGCTGATGCTGCAATCATGAGTGCAAAAAAAGATGGATTGGTAAATATGGGTGGCTTTCTGGCTTTAAGAAACAAAAGTTTGTCGGAAGCATGTACTCAGATGCTCATCATCACCGAAGGTTTCGCAACTTATGGTGGATTATCGGGTCGGGATATGGAAGCTATTGCTGTTGGTCTGGAAGAAGTTTTCGATCCTGATTATCTGAAATACAGAATTGTCAGCACGCAGTATCTTGGAGAAAAGATCAGAGAGAAAGGGGTTCCGATAATTTATCCTGTGGGTGGACATGCAGTTTATGTTGATGCAAAAAAACTTTACGATCATATACCTGCACATCATTATCCGGGTCAGGCTCTTGTTTGTGAATTGTATCAAGTAGGTGGAATTAGGACTGTTGAGATCGGGTCAGTAATGTTTGGCACCTATGACTCAGGCGGACATTTAATAGCGGCCCCAATGGAACTTGTAAGGCTTGCTATACCTCGTCGGGTTTATACACAATCACATATTGATTATGTAATAGAAGTCTTCGATGAAATTTTGAGAACCAAAGAAAAGGTTAAAGGCTTGCGGATCATCAAAGAGCCAAAATTTTTAAGACATTTCACATCACATTTTGAAAAGTTATAATACATAGAGTTTTAAGTTCTAAACAGACAAATGCATTCAGAAGCAGGTAATAGAGATCATATAAAAGTTGCACTGCTATTTATTGTGGCTTCCCTACTATCACTGATCATTGGTGTTTTTTTTGGAATGATTGGTGGGATGCAATACATACTTCCCGAGTTCCTGAAAGAGAACTTGTCATTTGAAAAAACAAGGCCACTTCATGTTACACTAGTTATAACATGGATTTTCACCGGTGGTGTCGGTGGTATTTATTATTATCTGCCGATTGTGGCAAATCGCAAATTATTTTCGATCAAGCTCGCCTATATTCACTTTATTTTATTTATAGTTACTGGGCTTACGATTCTCATTTGTTATTTTAAAGGTGATTTCGGCGGAAGAGAATATCTTGAGTTTCCACCGGTGCTTGCAATACCAATGTTGTTGAGCTGGATTTTATTTGCAATAAATTTCATTAAAACTATTAAGTTCAATATAAGTGATTGGCCGATATACCAATGGATGTGGGCAACAGGAATTTTATTTTTTCTTATCACTTTTGTTGAATCCTATTTTTGGACACAACCATTTTTTCGTGACAATATTATAAGAGATGTAACTGTGCAGTGGAAAGCTAACGGCTCTATGGTAGGATCCTGGAATATGTTGGTGTATGGAACAGGTTTCTATGTAATGGAAAAAATAAGTGGTGATACAAAAACAACTATTGCACCTATAACATTTTTCTTTTATTTTCTTGGTTTGACTAATCTAATGTTTAATTGGGGCCATCATACTTATATTGTACCTGCTGCAAACTGGATAAAAAATGTAGCTTATATAATTAGTATGACAGAATTGTTGATTTTAGGTAGTATCATTTTAAACTGGCGAAAATCATTAAATACTGCAAAGAAGAATCTGTACAAGGTGCCTTACAAATTTATTGTTGCTGCAGACATATGGATATTCCTTAATCTGACCCTTGCTATTCTCATTTCTATTCCGGCGATTAACACTTATACTCATGGCACTCATGTTACTGTGGCACATGCAATGGGAGCAACTATTGGAATTAATACAATGATTCTTTTTGCATCGCTGTATTACATTTTGGAGAAACATATCGGAAAGATTGAAAATAAAAAAACGCGATTCGGATTTATACTGGTCAACCTTGCACTAATAATATTTTGGATGACACTTATCATATCGGGCATAACAAAAGCTATCTTAAATGAGAAGGGAGTAGCATTTCAATCAATGATGTTACAACTTCAACAATTATTTAAGTTGTTTAATATCGCAGGATTAGCAGTTCTTATCGGTATAATTTTAATTTCAATTCCATTGCTGGTAAAATTTTCCAAAATTATTTTATCAACAGATGAATTGTTATCTAATAAAAGTAAATTATGATTTGACTCATCTTTGCGTGAAGTAATGATGATGAATATTGCAGAATATAAATTACTTTATGAAAAATAATTCAAATAAAAAATCCGAAAAAAAATCTAAAGGTCAAGGTTTAAAATTCAAACGATTTTATACGAAAGACAATTTGAGTGCTTTTGATCAGTTTGAATATGAAAAGCGGACCAGTGTTATCCGGAACCCTGATGGGAATACGGTTTTTGAAATGAAGAATGTTGAAGTTCCAATTAAATGGTCGCAAGTAGCAACAGACATCTTAGCGCAAAAGTATTTTCGAAAAACCGGCGTGCCACAGGTTGATGGAAGCCTTGGCAGTGAGAATTCTATCAAGCAAGTTGTACATCGACTGGCAAACTGTTGGATGGAATGGGGAGTTAAATATAATTACTTTGCCGGTAAAAACGATGCTGCGATATTTTATGATGAAATTATATTTATGTTACTCGCACAATATGCAGCACCAAATTCTCCCCAGTGGTTTAATACGGGATTGTTTTCAACCTATGGCATAAAAGGAAATGGACAAGGCCACTGGTATGTTGATCATGAAACAGGTAAAATGGTTGAATCTGTTTCAGCTTATGAACGACCACAACCACATGCATGTTTTATACTTTCTGTAAATGATGATCTGGTTAATCCGGGCGGCATTATGGATTTGTGGACTCGGGAAGCCAGAATATTTAAGTATGGCAGTGGAGTAGGAACTAATTTTTCATCAGTCAGAGGTGAACGTGAAAAGCTTGCAGGTGGCGGATACTCTTCAGGGTTAATGTCGTTTTTAAAAATAGGTGACCGTGCAGCAGGAGCCATTAAGTCGGGAGGCACAACAAGGAGAGCTGCAAAGATGGTTTGTCTGGACCTCGACCATCCCGAAATAGAAGAGTTTATTGATTGGAAAGTTGAAGAAGAAAAAAAAGTAGCTGCATTAATAGCCGCCGGTTATTCGTCCGATTATGAAGGGGAAGCATATAAGACAGTGTCGGGGCAGAATTCAAATAATTCCATTCGGATTCCGAATTCATTTTTTAAAGCACTCAAAGAAAACGACAATTGGAATCTGACAGCGAGAACTGATGGACATACAATTAAGTCTGTTCCGGCAAAAAAACTTTGGGATAAAATTGCACATGCAGCATGGAGCTGTGCAGATCCGGGTGTTCAGTTTGATACCACAATCAATGAATGGCATACATGTCCTGAAGGTGGTCGCATCCGTGGATCCAATCCATGTAGCGAGTATATGTTTCTTGATAATACTGCCTGCAATTTAGCGTCACTAAATTTACGGAAGTTTATAGACGAAGAGTCTTTACAATTTAACGTTGACTCTTTTCAACATGCTTGTCGCCTATGGACAGTTGTGTTAGAAATTTCTATTCTAATGGCTCAGTTTCCATCACAAGAAGTTGCGCAATTAACACATGATTACAGGACTTTAGGCCTCGGTTATGCAAATCTGGGATCCTTACTTATGATATCAGGAATACCTTATGATAGTAATGAAGCGAGAGCTGTTTCAGCTTCAATTACAGCAATCATGACCGGAACCGCTTATAAAACATCTGCTGAAATGGCTGGAGTACTTGGGGCATTCAATAAATACGCAGAGAATAGAAACCACATGTTACGTGTGATCCGCAATCACCGCTATGCTGCATATTATGCAAACGATGCATTTGAAGATCTGGAAGTTATTCCTAATGGAATAGATGCAAAATATTGTCCTGATTATTTATTGCGTGCAGCATGTAAGACATGGGATTCTGCATTGGAATGTGGAGAACAAAATGGATTCAGAAATGCTCAGGTAAGTGCAATTGCTCCAACCGGCACAATCGGATTGTTGATGGATTGTGATACTACAGGTGTTGAACCGGATTTTTCATTGGTAAAATTCAAAAAACTTTCCGGTGGCGGATATTTTAGAATTGTAAATGAAAGTGTACCGGCTGCACTGAAAAACCTTGGCTATAACAAACATGAAGTTAAGTCGATCATAAACTATGTAAATGGAAGGGCAACTTTCAAAGGTGCGCCCTATATAAATTATGAGACGTTAGCTTCAAAGGGATTTACCAGAGAAGAGGTAGAAATACTTAATGCGGCAGCGACTTCAGCATTTGATATTGCTTACATCTTTAATGTATGGACATTAGGCGAAGATTGCTTAAAGCGACTTGGTTTTACAAAGGAACGATATTCTGATTTGAATTTTATATTGTTGACAGAGTTAGGATTTACACCGGAGCAAATTGAAGAGACAAATCAATATGTGTGCGGAACTATGACTGTTGAAGGAGCTCCCTATTTGAAATCAGAACATCTCTCAGTTTTCGATTGCGCAAACCGGTGCGGAAAAACAGGGACAAGGTTCATTCATCCATCTGGGCATATACTAATGATGGCTTCGGTGCAGCCATTCATTTCTGGTGCAATTTCAAAGACAATCAATTTGCCAAATGAATCTACTGAAAAAGATATAGAGGATTGTTACATGAATGGGTGGAAATCCGGACTTAAAGCGGTTGCAATCTACAGGGATGGCAGTAAACTTTCACAACCTCTTTCATCAAAAAGCGATAAGAAAGAAAATGTTAATGTATATGATTCCAATGAAGTAGACAGAGAAAAATTAACGGCAGAAGATGTGCTCGAAGCAGCAAGAAGAATTATTCACCAGACAACAGATACAAAATTCAAAAGGCAATTGTCAAACATAGTTCACCGTAAGAAGTTACCTGAAAAACGTGGTGGCTTTACACAGAAAGCAAAGATCGGTGGACACACAATATTTGTAAGAACAGGGGAATATACGGATGGTACATTAGGAGAAATTTTTATTGATATGCACAAAGAAGGAGCATCTTTTAGATCTCTTTTAAATTGTTTTGCAATTTCTGTTTCTATTGGTTTGCAATATGGTGTTCCTCTGGATGAATTTGTAGAGAAATTTATATTTACGCGTTTTGAACCATCAGGAATGGTGGATCATACGAACATCAAAAACTCAACCTCAGTTGTAGATTATATATTTAGACTCCTTGCCTTGGAGTATCTTGGAAGAGAAGATCTTGTTCAAGTTAAACCTTCAGAACACATTGATAAGACAATCTCGAAGGAAATAAAATCAAAAGTTACATTGAGAGCAGAAGATTTGAATTCAGAGTTACAACATAATCAAACACAACAATTCCTGGGAAGTATGATGGGTGATGCTCCATTGTGCGGAACATGCGGACATATTACCATTCGTAGCGGCTCGTGCTATAAATGTCTGAATTGCGGAACCAGTGTTGGGTGTAGTTGAGCATGATGAATGTCACTGAGCATCATCATAGGAATTCCGGAATGTTAGCTTTAAATTTCATATTAAGTAAAAAAAGATGAAGCAATTATTAATTATATTTATTTGGTTGACTTTAATGATTTCCTGCAAAAAGGAATCAATAACTGAACCAAGTAGTACCGGAACAATTAATCTATCCATTGGTTACGAAGCTGATGGTAATTCAATCCAATTGGATTCAATCATGTACCCTTTAGACTCGGGGTGTAGAATCAGTATTGAAACACTACATTATTATTTATCTGAAATTAAATTAATACGTTCAGATGGATTGGAAGTTCTGATAAAGAATTTTCAATATGTCAGTATCCGAAAACCCGAAACCAATGTGTTCTCTAGCGGATTGATTTTACAAGGAGAGTATAAAGGAGTTAAATTTAATTTTGGCTTGGATTCGCTTCATAACATTCCAGATGGATTGCCAAATTCAACAGAAAACAATAATATGATCTGGCCTGTCCCAATGGGTGGTGGTTATCATTTCATGAAATTCGAGGGACATTTTACTGATAGTTCCGGTACTTTCGGGTATGCAATGCACCTTGGTAAAAACGAAAATCTTTTTACCATTCAGCTTGATACCAATTTTGTAATTGGTGATAATGCTTTAAATATTCCTTTGGTAATGAATCTCAATGAATGGTTCCGAAACCCATTCATCTATGATTTTAATATTGATGGTAATTATTCTATGGGAAGTAGTGCGGCAATGGCAAAATTAAAAGCAAACGGTGTTGATATATTTCACTTCCAATAAGATGAAAAAATTATTTGTAATTGCTGGTTTATTTTTACTTATGGCATTTCTCTCCTGTAAGAAAGAAATTGTAGAGGAAGTTGCTATTTATAAACCAACACCTTTTTCCTTACAGGTTCCACTTCATTTTCCCATTCCATCTGTTCCACCTGAGAATCCCATGACAGTTGAAGGAGTTGTTTTAGGAAAAAAGTTTTATTATGACCCAATATTATCCAGTAATGGATTGACATGTTCTTCTTGTCATCTTGCAAACAAGTCGTTTTCGAAACCCATGTTTATTTCTGCAAGCGGTGATTCTATAAGTATTCCACCTCATGTAAATCTTGCATGGAATCCGGATTACAATTGGAACGGTTCTGAACCTAAACTAGATCGATTGTGTATTGCAGACTTTGGCCCGGAATTTTTTGATACAGATATGAATCAATTGGTCCAGGATCTAAAAACCCATCCAGAATATCCGCAGATGATTTACAAAGCATTTGGAATCTCAAATGTTGAGGACTTGTCGCATGATGATTTGAAGCAGACAATTGTATATTCTATTAGTCAGTTCATGAGAAGTATGGTTTCTGCAAACTCTAAATTTGATAAATATTTTGATCATCAGGTGGGGTTTACAACGTCTGAGCAAAGCGGATATATTATTTTTATGACGGAGAAAGGCGATTGTTTCCACTGTCATGGAAATCCTTTGTTTACTTCAAATGATTTCAGAAACAATGGGCTTGAATGTTTGCCACAAGGCCAGGATCTAGGACGATATTTGATTTCCGGAAACATAAATGACAAAGGAAAGTTTAGTGTTCCCACACTACGCAACATTGAATTGACTGCGCCATATATGCACGATGGACGGTACCAGACTCTGGAAGAAGTTGTGGAATTTTATAATTCTGGCGTATGTATTTCTTCTCCTGGTATTGATCCTATCATGACGAAACCGGCAAAATTATACGGGTTGAATTTATGGCCTTGGGAGAAGGAGGATCTTGTGAATTTTCTAAAAACCCTTACAGATACATCGTTCATTAATAATCCTGATTACAGGCCTTAGTAAGAACATATATTCTGTACTGTAATTTTAAATTTACGTAGGAGTAAGTTGACGAAGTCGTTTGGACATTTGTAAATTGAATGATTTATATCAGTAAGTTTTCTATGTACTTATTATTATTTATTGTGTGCGAATTCATGGAATTTCGGCAGATGCTCACAGAATAATGCAAGAATAAGTTCCGCTTTTATAGCGAATCATATTGACTATGAGGGAGGTCATAATTATATCATTTCAATAAACCGACTTTTGTGAATTAAATATCAAAAAGAATTAAATGAGCTCCCAAAAAAATCACACTTTTCATATCCCTGTTATGGGTTTAGCATACACTATTGACACTCCTGTTAAAGTTGCGCATTACGGAATCTCTTCAGTCGTATCGATCATTGAAGATCAGTTGATCGAAAGTATGAGAGAGATCTATTGTAAAAATGAGAATGAAGAGTTTGTTGCAATTCCTGAAGGTGATATTGACCATAGGGCAAAAAGAGTGACAGCTTATTTAAACTTATTACAGAAGATTGTTGAAAAGAAAATCGAAGAAGTGCGTTCAGAATCTTTTGATGATGGTTATTCTATCAATAAGTATTTCGAGATGCTCCCTGGCGATTCTTCATTAAAGATATTGTATAAGGAAATGTTGATTTCAGATGATATTGTTAAGCATGAATTGCAAGAAAAGTTACGGAAAAATATTTCAGCCGGTTCAATCGATGTTAATATAATGACAAAGCTTGACAAATCGAATTATTCTAAAGAAGGAAACGAATTGCCGGTTGAATATTGTGATGCCATGTCAGCCCTGAGAGGTTTTGCAAATAGCAATCTTTCATCTTCAGTTGTCTTTTCTGCAGGAATGAATCCCCGTCTGTATAGTTATTGTGAAACTTTTAAGGATTTTTTTCCTGATCAATCTGGGATACAAAAGAAAAGGATAATTTTAAAGGTCAGTGATTTTAGATCAGCATTAATCCAAGGAAAGATTCTTGCGAAGAAAGGATTATGGGTCTCTGAATTTAGAATTGAATCAGGATTAAACTGTGGGGGACACGCTTTTGCAACAGATGGATTATTGCTTGGACCAATATTGGAAGAATTTAAATTGAAAAGAGTGGAGTTGATTGAAGAATTGTATTCTATCAGTAATTCTGCACTTATTGTGAAAGGAAAAGTAGGTTATGGTGATATTCCTGAAATGCATATTACTGTTCAAGGTGGTATTGGGACTTTTCAAGAAGATAGATTTTTACGGGAATATTATTCTTTAGATGGAACCGGATGGGGAAGTCCTTTTTTACTAGTTCCTGAGGCGACGAATGTGGATGAAACTACTCTTAATCAATTAGCCCATGCAAAACAGGAAGATTATTATTTGAGTAATTCCTCACCATTAGGAATACCATTTAACAATTTTCGAAGGAGTTCGTCTGAAGTTCAAAGAAAGAAAAGAATTCAAAGTGGTCGACCTGGAAGTCCGTGTTACAAAAAATTCCTTGCAAGCAACACAGAATTTACTGCACAACCGATTTGCACGGCTTCACGGCAGTATCAAAATTTGAAGATCAGCCAGATAAAAAGCAAATTCATTTCAGAAAAGGAAAAAGATGAAGAGATTCTTTTAGTTATGGAAAAGGATTGTTTGTGTGAAGGGCTTGGAGCCACAGCTTATTTAAAGAACGGACAAGTCACTCCTCATAAATTAAACGCCGTAACGATTTGTCCCGGGCCGAATCTTGCATTTTTCTCAGGAGTATATTCTTTGGATGAAATGGTTTCTCATATTTACGGACGTAAAAATATTCTGAATAGCATTTCTCGTCCGAACATGTTTGTCAATGAATTGAATTTATATGTTGACTATTTGAAGAATGAGATTTCGAAGAATTTTTCTACATGGACTGTTCGTCACCAAAAGCAGTTTCAATTGTTTAAGGAAAACCTCATAAATGGAATATCTTATTACAAATCAATATTATTAGATATGAAGCATGACCAATTAAATATGCTTGAAAGAATGCAGTCCGAACTTGAGTCTTCTGAAAAGAATCTTAGAAACATTAGTTTCCCAAAAACATGCTGACATACTGTTGTCATTAGTCTGCTGTTTCTTTGTCAAAAAACTAAAAACAATGACAACCTTTCTACAATCATTCAGAAAAGAGCTCGAAAAAGAAGCTATTGGTACACGAAAAATGCTGGCACTGGTTCCGGCAGATAAGCTGGGCTGGAAGCCACATGCTAAGAGTATGAAATTGCAGGATCTTGCTATTCACATTGCTGATCTTCCGACATGGATCTCCCTTGGAGTGAATACTGATGAACTTGATTTCGCAAAAAGTCCATACAATCCTGCAGATTGTACAACCGGAGAAGAACTGGTTGCTTATTTCAACAAGAATGTAGCGCTGGCTTTGAAAGATCTGGAGAATGCAAAAGAAAGTGTATTGGATGAAAAGTGGACACTTCGAAACGGTGATATTGTTTACATGGAACAATCAAAACGTGACACTGTAAGGCATTCCTTTAGTCAGATTGTTCACCATAGAGCACAGCTAGGCGTATACTTGAGATTATTGGATATTCCGATTCCGGGAGTATATGGTCCAAGTGCCGATGAGCAATAATAAACGTGACAACATTTATTCGGAGTATTTTTAAGTTTTCAGTGTAAAAAAGTTTTTTGGGATTTTTCTAAGAATGTTACGAGATTTTTATTAATTTGCAATCATCAGAACTCTGAAGAAAGAAGTGAATTTCAAAAATGCCATTGATCTGAAAAGTCAATGGCATCTGTTATGCCCCTTGATTAGAAAAGGCTGATGATTTAAATCAAGGTGCAAAATCGTTTATTGGGTTTAAAGTACTTCTTAGCACCTTGAACGAGTTAAACAATTTAAAAAATTTGAATAAATACGATCCGGGTTTTTATTTGAACCCTCTTGGTTTGAAATCCCACTAAGAACCTGAATCACTCGACATATTAGGAGCATTCTGCTATTTTTATCTGGCAGGATTTTTTGCGTACAGTTGAAAGGCGCTGTATGTTATTGAATTGAATTTTATTTTGAGAGTGAATTAATTAATGAAGGGAAAAGAAAAATATCTGCTGCTACTATTTCTTGCAATTTTAATTGCAGGAATTTCCATTTATACAAATCCAAACTGGAAAGAGCAGATCTTTATTATCGCAATAGTTATTCTGACTTCAGTTTTTGTATTGATAGATTTATTTTCAGTAAGAAAGAGAACAACTCAGGATAGGGAGGCATTTGAAGCCGGAAAGATCAGACAAATGGCTGAGCAAATTGAAAAATACAAATACCTGGCTTCAATTGCAAAAAATATTCAGGACCCCATTATTAGTTCAGATAAAAATTACACCATCACTGAATGGAATCCGGCAGCAGAGAGGCTGTTTGGATGGAAGAGTGAAGAAGCAATTGGAAAAACTGCGATGGAGGTATTGAAGATAAAATTTCATACAGGTGGCAGAGAAGAAGCGCTTGCGGCATTTGAAAAGGAAGGCTTTTGGCAAGGTGAAGTTATTTATTATACGAAAGAAAATGTGCCACTTAATGTTTTGGTAACAGTATCACAAAACCTGAATGATAATTCGGAAGTTGTAGGAAATCTGGTATTAGTGAAAGATATTTCTTCTCTTAAAAAAGCAGAGATTGAATTGCAGGAATTAAACGCAAGTCTTGAAAGACTGGTTGAAGAACGAACCAATGAATTGAATAAAAGAGAACAGAGATTTAAATATATATTAGAGTATAATGATAGTTTGATCATTGTAATTGACAAAGACAGAAAAATGACTTATAGAAGTCCTTCAGCAGAACGTGTTACCGGCTGGACTGATGAAGATTCTGAACAAATAGATATTTTCCAACGCATACATCCTGACGACCTTGAGAAAGTAAATCAGGTTTTTAACCTGGCACTTGCAAATCCAGGAGCTCCTTTTAAAATAACGCTTAGGTCTAAACATAAAAACAACTCGTATATCTGGTTCGATGGAATTATTGTTAATTTATTTCATGAACCCAATGTCCAGGGAATGCTTACAAACTTCAAGGATATAACTGAAATAAAGGAAGCTGAGCAAGAATTGATAAAGAGTGAAAAAAGGTTTAAGGCTTTGGTAGGAAATGCTGAAGATATTATTTCACTGATTGATGAAAAAGGAAAAGTAATTTATGTGAGCCCTGCATTTGAAAAAGCAACAGGATACACCGTAGATTACATGGTTGGGAAAAATTTCAGTGAAATTATGCATCCTGAAAATATTTATGACTCAAAAAATATTTTCAGCGAACTATTGTTACATCCGGGAAAACTCTTTCACCGTCAAAATAGATTCAGACATAAAGATGGTCATCATTTCTGGGTAGAAGGTACAGTTATCAATTTGTTGAACGACGAAAACGTTAAAGCAATCGTTGCAAATCATAGAGACGTATCAGATAAATTTAAATCGCGTGATACAGCCATTGAAATGAACGAAAGATTTTCCATTGTTTCCAAAGCAACACACGATGTAGTATGGGACTGGAATCTTATCACTAATGAAATCTGGTGGAATGAGAATTTTTACACTTTGTTTGGATATGACAAAGATGAAACGGAGCAAAAATTTGAATTCTGGATAAAAAACATAGATGATAATGACAGGGAACGTGTAGAAAAAAAGATCTTTGAATCAATAAAAAACGGAGAAATGTTCTGGACCGATGAATATAAATATCACGGAGGAAATGGCAAAGTGTTTTTCATTCTTGACCGCGGATCTATTATCAGGAATCTGGAAGGTGAGCCGATCAGAATGATAGGTTCAATGGTTAACCTTACTCCTCAAAAGATTGCAGAGGAGAAAGAAAAAAAATATGTAGAAGAGCTGGAACGGTCGAACAAAGAACTGGAGCAATTTGCATACATAGCTTCGCACGATCTTCAGGAGCCATTGCGGATGGTTGGAAGCTATGTGCAACTTATTGAACAGCGATATAAAGGAAGGCTTGATGAAGATGCTGATGAGTTTATCAAATACGCAGTTGATGGCGCAAACAGGATGAAACAACTCATCATCGATCTTCTGAATTATTCGAAGATCAACAGACAACTTCCGGACGTAGAAGTAGATTTAAATACAGTAGTAAAGGATGTTTTGGAGAATCTGAAAACGATCATAGTTGAAAGTAAAACTGAAATTAAAATCGATGAATTACCGGTGATACTTGCGGATAAGACACAAATGATACAGGTATTTCAGAATTTATTAGCCAATGCTGTAAAGTTTCAGGTAAAGGATAATATACCTGAAATTAGAATATCTGCTGAACGTAAAACTGACGAATGGCTATTTTCAGTAAAAGACAATGGAATTGGAATCGATAAAAAATATCATGATAAAGTATTTGTAATTTTCAAACAACTTCACAGCAAGGCTATGTTCAATGGAACAGGGATTGGTCTTGCTGTTGTAAAGAAGATCGTTGAACGGCATGGAGGTACAATCTGGTTTGAATCAGAATTAGGAAAAGGAACAACATTTTATTTCACCTTAAAAGTAAAAAAGCATGAAAGCAGTTGACATTTTATTAGTTGAAGACAACCCGGGCGATGTACGTCTGACACAGGAAGCATTAAATGAAGGGCGAATTGAAAATAAATTGCATGTCGTTTTTGATGGAGTGGAAGCCATTGAATTTTTATCGAAGACAGGAAAGCATAAGAATGCAATTGTTCCGGATCTGATCCTGCTGGATTTAAATTTGCCAAAAATGAATGGGTTGGAAGTTCTGGAAAAAATCAAGAACGACCCTGAGCTCAAATTAATTCCCGTAATTGTACTTACAACATCACAATCAGAGAATGATATACACGCCAGTTATGCAATGCATGTAAATTGTTTCGTAAGTAAGCCGGTAGAATATGATTCATTCATGAGTGTGATCAAGAGCATTGAAGACTTTTGGTTTACCATTGTTAAGCTCCCACAGTTAAATTGAATTTTAAAATTACCTAATATTAAATTTTATTTTTAAAACAGATTTGGAGAATGACAAAGAAAAGTAATATTTTATTAATTGAAGATAATGAAGGGGATGTCCGGTTAATTCTGGAAATGCTAAAGGAGATTGGTATTTCAACAGATTTACTGATTGTAAATTCCGGATTAAAGGATGCGCTTGAAATTGAAATTCCACCAGATGGCATTTCGCTTGTTTTGCTCGATCTTACTTTGCCTGACAGTGATGGTGTGCAAACAGTTAGCGAGATCAGAAAAAAATTTCCGAATAGTGTCATAGTAATTTTGACGGGGATGTCTGATGAGCACATTGCTTTAAGTGCATTACGTGAAGGTGCACAGGACTATCTGATCAAAGGGGAAAGCAGCAGCAAGGAGTTAGATAAGGTAATTCGTTTTTCAACCGAACGCCAATCGATCATTACCAGTCTGAATCAAAGCAATTCTGAATTGAAAGCTACAAAGGAAGAACTTCGGGAACTGGCATCACATCTTCAAAGCATTCGTGAAGAAGAAAGAACGACAATATCCAGAGAGATCCATGACGAATTAGGACAGCAGCTAACAGGCTTGAAGATGGATGTAGCGTGGATGAAAAAGAGAATTGATTCTAACGAGAAAGAAGTTATTGAAAAGTTCAAAGACATCAATCAAATGATCGACGACACAGTAAAAGCTGTTCGAAGAATTGCTTATGAACTTCGCCCGGGAATTTTGGATGATCTCGGATTGAATGCAGCATTGGAATGGCATAGTATAGAGTTTCAGAAACGGACCGGTATAGAAAGCTCTTTCCATTCAGGCATCGACGACACAACATTGAATAAAGATATTGTGACAAGCATCTTCAGGATCTACCAGGAATCGTTGACAAATATCATCCGTCACTCACAAGCAACCACTGTTAAAAGTACACTTGAATCTGATTCTGAAAATTACATCCTCAATATCCAGGACAACGGAAAAGGTTTCAACCAGAAAGACGCCGGAAATAAAAACACTCTGGGTTTACTAGGCATGCGCGAACGATCGAGTATGATCTCAGGTACATTAAAGATAGAGAGTGTTCCTAATATGGGAACTTCGATTGTGTTGAAGGTGCCGAGAGGTGTTTAGAAATTGGTTTTTGAAATTCCGTATTAATGAAATTCATGACTTGGTGTGACTAAGGTCATTTGAATCGCTTCGGCATTGGACCAAATTGTCCTTAAAAAAAATGCTGAGTATTACCAAGATCTTTAATTTTGAAATGGCGCATGCGATAAATGGATATGACGGTGCCTGCAAACATATTCATGGACACTCTTATCAGTTGTTTGTGTCAGTTTCATTTGCAAAAAATGATTCAGAATATATTGCACCGCCGGGTTTCATTATTGATTTTAAGTTGTTGAAGCAAATTGTAGGGAAAGTTGTTGTAAGTGTGCTGGATCATAAGTTGGTTTTGTCGAAAGAATTCCTTGCCAACAAACCCTATGTAGAGGTACTGGAAAATCTGATCGTGTGGGATTTTGAACCAACAGTTGAAAATATATTGTTGTTTATTAAAGTTGCAGTAAGCAGTGAATTGCCAAGAGAACTAAGATTAACCGGGTTGAAATTATATGAAACAAAAGATTCGTATTCTGAGTGGAAGCCTTAACATGATCTTTCGCATGTGTCAACTGTTTTGATTAAAATTTCAAGCTCTTCCATATGAATAATATCATTTATGATTGCAATCATAATCCCTTCATCGTGTGACAAATTACATTTAAGATCAAATGATAATTTTAACCATTATGCAAAAGACCACAAAAATTTTAATCGGAGCAGGAATTTTACTTGCTTCGTTTTCCTGTAGTAATTCAGGGGAAGAAAAATCAGAATCAAATGCGACTGCGGAACAACAAGAGTCTGTTGTCGGGCAGTCAGGTGTACAAGACGATGTATCCGCAAAAAATGTCGTTCAGGTTGCTTCGGGAAGTAAAGACCATTCAACATTAGTTGCTGCAGTTAAAGCTGCTGAACTGGTTGATGTATTGAGTAATGCAGGGCCCTTTACTGTATTCGCACCAACGAATGCAGCTTTCGACAAATTACCTGCAGGTACGGTAGATGGTTTGTTGAAACCTGAAGCAAAGGAATCGTTGCAGGATATTCTTCAGTATCACGTTTCGGTTGGCGTATATCAGGCAGATGCTTTGATGGACGGACAAACTTTAGGACAAGTAAATGGAGGGAATTTGACAATCACAAAAGTTGATGGAAAAATTATGATTAACGGTAAAGCTACAATTGTTGCGTCAATTCAGGCATCAAATGGTGTGATCCACGTTATTGATGAAGTATTACTACAATCGAAATAGAATTGTTTATTTAATATCAGGTTGAATTGAAAAATGTAAGAGTGATTCATCAGAGAAATATTCTCATGATGGGTCACTCTTTTTTTGAAGCAGATTCAGATAATTTTACCTGCATGACCGTAGCTATACTCAATGCTCTTTGTTTTGCACGTTCTGCGTTTTCTCCTTCAAATAACTCATCGATTGTCAAATTAAAGAGGTAATTCCACCTTCTGAAATGTTCAGCTTTTAGTTCAATTAAATTGTTTAAGTGTCTGTGGACATTCATTGGGTCGCCATTGTATTTTCCTGAGAAGAAAAGAACATTCTCCCAGAAGTCATACATAATTGGAAGATGTTTTTCCCAATTCACTTTTGCAATATCAGTAAAGATGAAGCCTATTATTTCATCAGCTAAAACTTTATCATAAAAAGATTTTATTGCAAGTTCTATATCGGGGCGTCCGGAAATGTCTTTTTTCATGTTAATTTTTTTACAGGTCTTTAGTCCTGAATTTTTTTGTAGAAATTAATAACGGGACAATAGCCCATAATGAGAGTGCCAGGAGGGCAACTCCAAAACCAAGAGTGGTACCAAAAAAATCTTTGAAGACTGCACCTGTGTATCCCATTAATGCAGATACATCTAGCCTCAGCAATACAATGATACGACTAAGATCAATCGGATTCAAACCACTGATAGCCATCATCATTTTTTCCAACGGATATTCTGCAAATTGAAATAGGAGAAATAAAACCAATCCGTCGAAGATCAATGCAAAGTAGAGCCATAACAAAATGGCCTTTCCGATACCTTTTGCCTTGTCGCGGGTTGTGACTGTTGCCAGCAATGCAATTGAGACAAAGATCACGGATAATAAACACCCGGTAATAACAAGAATTAAACCGGTTGATGTCGGTTCATATATCAATACCGGAATTCCACAGCCGATAAGAAATGATAGACAAAGTGAAAATGCAAGTCCGGTGAAAAGACTCAACCAGATGTATTTTCTTTTTAGAGGCTGACAGATCAGTAATTCAATGAACTCGGAACAATTGTAGACGTAGATAGTTGAAAAAATTATTGAGATCAACGGCACTATGAATAAGATAATATTCAGCAGGCTTAGTAATCCTTTTGCAGTGTTTTCTTCAAAACTGAATAAAGTAAACGTAACGATGAATAAAAACAAAGTATAAAAAATTACAGTCTTATTCCTTAGAATATCGATTACAAAATATTTGAAAACTTTATTCATATTGCTTCGTGCATTAATGTAGAAATTGCTTTCGAAAGTTTTGCCTGTCCGCTTTCATTCTTCAACTCATCTATTTTTTTGTAAAACCGGATCTTACCATCCTGCATATAGATCAGATGACTGATCAGTTCGTCGAGTTCGCTAAGAATATGTGAGGTAATTATTATCAGCTTTCCTTTTTTATTTTCCTTGATTATTTTTTCTTTGAGTATGTCGGCAGAAAGCGGATCAAGTCCTGCTGTAGGTTCATCAAGAATCAAAACGTTGGCATTGAATAGAAAAGCAAGTGCAGCACTTACCTTTTGCCGTGTTCCTCCGGAGAGGGTGCGCATCCGTTTATCAAATATTTTTTTGAGTTCAAAATTATTGATCAGTTCTTCATCAAATGTTGAATCTTTTGACTTACGGATATCTTTCATCATTTCAAAGATCTGTCCGATGGTCATGTTGTCAGGATATCGTCCTATTTGCGGCATGTAGCCGATCTCTGCTCTATATTCAAAATCGTTTTTGATTGATTTTCCTTTAAATAGAATTTCTCCTTTTTCAGGAACAACCATTCCAAGTATTGATTTAATGAGAGTAGTTTTTCCGCTGCCATTTGGACCAATCAGTGCAATGCATTGTCCTTTCTCACAGAATAAGTTAATGTCATTAAGTGCCTGAAACTTCGCAAAGTTTTTTGATATGTTTTTAAGTTCTATCATAATGCAATGGGTTTCATAAACGGGTGTTCGTCTTTCAGGTTTTCAGGAATCAAAGTTGGAATAATTCTTTCGGTTTTATCAAGCAAGGTAACCATAATGCTTCGGAATAAGATCATTGTTTGCGGGTTGTTTTCTATGATCATAGAGAACATACTCACAGGACGAAAAGGTACATCTCCCAAATTATCTTTGTTCAGATCATAGCCTTCATATTTGTCCCAGTAATTATTATTGAAAGTATTCAATACAAGAGTTCCATTTGTTCCAATGTCAAATGTGTTTCCGAAAAAGTTATTCCGGCTTACGTTAACATCCATACAACTTGCCTGAATTTTTATTGCCCAGCCGTTATTCTTGAAAATATTTTTACAGAGCTGAATTCTGCTGGCGCCTTCCATGTGAATTCCGCTTGTATTTTTTACGAAGGTATTTCCTTCTATATAGCTGTCAGTTATATCTTTTAGCAAAAGACCATAAGCGGCATCGCCCCAGTTGTCTTCAAAAACATTGTTATACATTTTTACACCATGTGTATACATTACAGCAACACCGGCACCATTACCACTGAAAATATTGCAGATGTAGGAATCATTGTGCGAGAACATAAAATGCAAACCATATCGCATATTTGAAAGCGAATTATTTCTCCAGATGATAGAGTTGGTTACAAATTCAAAATAAATGCCATCACGATGACCACGGATTGTATTTCCTATGATCTGCATACTATCACTTTTCCAGCAATGAATACCGTTACCGATTTCCTGTTCTTGTTTTCCGTAGGCAGTAAGTTTATTGTTTTTGATGATGCAGTTCTTCGCATACTGTGCATAGATGCCGAAAAATGTATCATCGATTATATTGTTCTCGATAGTTACATTGTTTGAGTCGTAGATTTTGATTCCGGCAGGATCTTCTAAAGTAGCATACCCGGAATGTTGAATTTTAAAACCATTCAGTGTAACATTTCCGGCTTTGATCGAAACGATCTCATATTTGCCTTC
>ERZ795044.1141-NODE-1141-length-24177-cov-9.231448_pt1 | contig 24177 bp, 17 predicted proteins | sample MGYA00375128_ERZ795044 | MGnify/ENA primary metagenome ERZ795044 (study PRJEB30173, sample SAMN05720213) | anaerobic digester metagenome | isolation source: active sludge of municipal wastewater-treating anaerobic digesters | place: USA | collected 2014-12-22 ... | reverse complement strand
ACTAAACCGACAACCCATTCGCTACCGCCAAATCCATTATAGAAGCCGCAGTTGCTACAATAGAGATCGATAATTGATTGCCTTGTTTGGAATTTAAATTTCCACATTGCATTCCGATAACAATTCCATCAGAAGTAAATGCCGGACAACCACTGGAACCGCTGTACATCAGATTATCTGTTTCATAAAATGTGATCATGTGTCCGTAAAAATTATGTGGAAAATATCCGCTTACAAAACCATGTTGAAATCGCTCCTTGAGGATCCAGATTCCGTTAGTCATTTCGGACAAAGGAAAGCCAAGTGTTCCTATCATGGTTCCTTTATTTACAAAATCATTTTTGATCGAAACCGAATTTGAATAATTACCACCCATGATCCTTAGAAAGGCAACATCAGTTGTCGGATCCTGAAAAATTAATTGTGCAGGCACCGGAGTCTTTCCAATATCAACTGAACAAATCACTTCAAAAAAATTGTGATGAGCTCCGGTAGCAAGATCACGCATACCATGAGCAGTAGTGGCAATGATGTTTGGAGCAATTAAAAATCCGGAGCCTAAAGAATAAGTAATCTGCCCCTGATTATTTACTCCGGCTCTTACACCAAAGATGGAACTACTTAATTGAGAACACGCTTTTTGAAACATAGAGTGGGTTTATTTTTCACGTAAAACTTTTTCTGATAGTCACAAAACTAGTATGAAAAGCCTTACATGCAAACCTCATCACTCACAATTACTAACATTCAAAGCAGAAATCACTTCTTCCCTATTCTATACAATCTCCCTTCATCAGTAATTGCATACAATTTGCCATCATTACCCATTGTAATATCACGAAACCTCTGACCTTCGTCTTCTAGTAACCGCTCTTCACCGGTCACTTTATTATTTTCAATTACCAATCTGGCAATATGATTACTGTTCAATCCGCAAATGAATAAATTATTTTTCCATTCTGCTACTTCGGTTCCATTGTAAAATGTCATTCCACTTGGCGATAAAACAGGATCCCAATAATAAACCGGCTGTTCCAGTCCATCTTGCTTTGTAAGGCCTTCGCCGACTTTAAATCCCGTGTATTCCAATCCATAGGTTATTGTTGGCCAGCCATAATTTTTTCCCGGTTGAATCAAATTAATTTCATCGCCACCCTTTGGACCGAATTCATTTTCCCAGATGTCACCGGTTACCGGATGTAATGCAAGACCCTGAACATTTCTGTGTCCATACGAATAAATTTCAGGACGCGCTTTCTGATCATTAGCAAATGGATTTCCTGCGGCTGGTTGCCCGTCAGTAGTTATCCTGATAATTTTTCCTAAACCTGAATTCAGATCTTGTGCCTGAGGTCTTGTAACTTTGTCAGAACGCTCACCTGTACTTAACAAAAGATTTCCTGTCTTATCAAAAATCACTCTGCCGCCATAGTGAAGAGTTCCATCGTATGCCGGTGTCGCTCTATAGATCACTTTAACGTTCTCCAGACTCTTCTCATCGACAGACAATTTCCCTTTTGCAACAGCGGTAAGATTTCCTTCAGGCATATTTTCCGAAAAAGCCCAATAGACCATTCTGTTTGTTTTAAATTCTTTATCAAGTGTCAGTCCCAATAACCCTCCCTGACCATCAGAATTAACCGCCGGTATTCCTGTAATTTTTTCACCCACTTTTCCTGTCGGAGAAACAATTCTCATCGAACCACCTTTTTCTGTAATTAAAAATCTGCCATCGGGCAAAGAGACTATTCCCCATGGTTTTTTAAGTTCGTCAGTTAGTTTGGCTGCTTCATATGATACGGAAGTTTTTATTGCTTTAATTCGTGTTTGTCCTGTGAAAGCGGGTCTAAAATCTGAATTAGGTTTTTTCGTTTCAACAGAAACAACTGATGAATCAGAATTTTGATCTTCATTTTTTCCTGTAGGATTTGATCCACATGCATTCAGCATAAAACCGAAATAAGCAACAATGAGAATAATTTTAGTATTCATATTTTAATAATTTAGAATTTAAAGTAAGTCAATTTGTAACTTCCTGACAATGCAAAAAGGAGGCCTTTGTGTAAAAAATGAAATCGATGACGATTAAAAACTAAACATGGAGAACACAGAGGAAAAAAGGGAGGAAAAAGAGAATTGAATCATATTTTATTATGGCCTGCTCAATTAACTTTAAACCATGCCCAGATTGCAATTCCTATCCAAACCAGACCTTTCAGAAGAAAAAACATAAACCCATAGACACCGACTTTTTTCAGCCAGCTCTTTTTCTCTGTAGGGGTAGTTTTGTCTTCAGGCAAAATCATAATTTCAAAATTGTTTTAAACGAAGGAAATTCCGGCTGTTTTTTCATTCCAACTAATTACAAAATTAAGAATAGTTCCCGAATTAAATAAAACTTAAATTCTTTAACAAATTATATTCCTTTTTATCTGAAAGACTACAATTTGCATTAAATGTACCACAGAATAATGACTCTGAGCCTGTTCCCATTAAATCGAAATTAACTAAAATCAGGTTTTTTTAACCCCATTTTCCAATAATCTCAGCTTGTTGCACGCTCTTACTAATTCATGCAGGTTTAATGTATTTTGAATTTTAAAAACAGTATTTTCCCACTCCAAATACATCCCAAATTTTATGAAAAATTTACTGCTAATACTGGTTATTACTTGCTTCCATTTTTGCTCATTCGCACAATCACAACAACCGTTGACTTCTTCAGAAATTCTGCAGGGAATTAAGAAGTTGAATGTTGTTGGATCTGTGTTATACATTGCAGCACATCCTGATGATGAAAATACAAGACTACTTACTTATCTTAGTAAAGAAAAGAAACTTCGCACCGGTTATTTGTCATTGACTCGTGGCGATGGCGGACAAAATCTTGTAGGAAAAGAACAGGCCGAGCAGTTAGGTATAATCCGCACACAAGAATTACTTGCAGCAAGAAGAATTGATGGTGCAGAACAATTTTTCAGTCGCGCAAATGATTTTGGATATTCAAAAAATCCTGAAGAAACTTTTAATTTCTGGAACAAAGACACGATTTTATCTGATGTTGTCTGGATCATTAGAAATTTCAAACCGGATGTCCTCATCTGCCGTTTTCCTACTACAGGCGAAGGTGGCCATGGACATCATACAGCTTCTGCAATACTAGGCTCTGAAGCGTTTGAAGCTGCTGCCGATCCAACACGTTTCGCATGGCAATTAAAATATGTTGATGTGTGGCAGATCAAAAGAGTTTTCTGGAATACTTTTAATTTCGGGACAACAAACACTACTGCAGCAGATCAGGTACAGATCGATGTAGGCGGATTCAATTCTCTCCTCGGTAAAAGTTATGGAGAAATCGCAGCTGAGAGTCGGTCAATGCACAAGAGTCAGGGATTTGGTTCTGCAAGATCGCGTGGAAAACAAATTGAATTCTTCAAACAAATAAAAGGAGATTCAGTGAAAGCTGATGTTTTCGAAAATATAGATTTGACATGGAACAGACTGGGCAATCAAAATGATCTGATAAATAAAATCAATTCATGTATTGCAGAATTTGATCCCGAATTTCCTGCCAAGAGTATTTCTGAATTAAAAATTATTTACAATTCACTACTTGCTTTACCTGAAACAAATAAAAATATTGCATATTGGAAAAAACAAAAATTAAAAGAAACAGAAAATTTACTGCTCAATTGTGCCGGCATCTGGATTGAACCATCTGCAGGAAATTTTTCAGGTATACCGGGAAAGAAAGTAGATATTACTTTGCAGGCAATAAACAGAAGTGATGCAAATGTAAAGATCAATAGCATTGTTTATTCTGATAAATCAGATACTATTGCTGAAATTCCTCTGAAGAAAAATGAGCTCAGTGTTTTTAAACGAACAATTTCACTGAACAAAAACATTTCTTATTCCAATCCTTACTGGTTGAAGTCTGTACACAATGAAGGATTCTTCACAGTCACTGACCCAATGCTTATTCTTCAACCTGAAAACTCTGCAGCCTATTCTGTAAAAATCAATCTGAATATTGAAGGACTGAATCTGGAGATCAACAAACCTCTGGTTTATAAAAGTGTAGACCCTGCAAAAGGAGAAGTATACAGACCCTTCGAAGTTCTTCCTGCAATTGCAGTTAATTTTTCCGCCAAAGCTTTTACATTTCAAAATGGTAAACCTGCTGGAATTCAATTGAACATAATTGTTAACGAGGACAGTGTAAAAGGAAAAGTCATTCTTAATTTACCTAAAGGCTGGAAAGCTGAGCCGGCGGAATTCAATCTGGAAATATTCTCAAAAAACAATAACAGAATTTTTGAAACAACTATTACACCGCCTACTACCCATTCAGAAGGAACGATTTCTGCTATGGTCATTTCAAATGGCGATTCCATTTCTTATGGTATAAAAAGGATGGAGTACGATCATATTCCATATCAATTTATGCTTAATGAAGCAAAAGCAAAATTGGTGAGTTCCGATATCAAACTTGCAGGGACAAATATTGGTTACATTCCCGGAGCAGGCGATGAAGTTGCAGAATGTCTTGCACAGATCGGTTACAACGTAACTATTCTCAGCGATGAATTATTATCAAAGATCAATCTGAATGGTTTTGATGCAATTGTTACCGGCATACGTGCATACAATACAAATGACTGGCTTCAGAATCATAGTCAGAAGTTACTTGACTATATCAATCAAGGTGGAAACTTTATAGTACAGTATAATACTAATAACAGAATCGGACCGCTGATCTCAAAGATCTCACCTTACCCTTTTAATATTTCCCGCGAAAGGGTAACAGATGAAAAAGCAGAAATTCGTTTCAATGAACCTGCAAGTTCAACTCTTAATTTTCCGAATAAAATTTCTCCGGATGATTTTACAGGATGGAAACAGGAACGCGGAATTTATTTTGCATCAGATGCTGATCCGGCATATCAGAAAGTACTTTCAATGAATGATCCCGGAGAAAAAGCAAATGATGGAAGTTTAATTGTTGCAAAATATGGTAAAGGGAATTTTGTTTATACCGGTCTTGTTTTCTTCAGAGAATTACCAGCAGGAATTCCCGGGGCATACAGACTCTTTGTGAATTTGCTAAGCATACCGAAAAACAATTAGAATGAGCGAAAACCGATCGCATGAAGTAAAAAACTGGAAACGGATCTATCTTTCAATAGTAGTCTTTCTTGTCTTGCAGATTTTATTTTATAACTGGTTTACCGGGTTCTTCAAATGAGTACGATCGACTGGCTGGTAATGGGCATAACTCTGTTTTCCATAGTTGTCTATGGAATGTGGAAAAGCCGTGGAACGAAAAACATCCGCGGATATCTGCTTGCCGATAAAAAACTTCCATGGTATCATGTTGGATTATCAGTAATGGCTACACAGGCAAGTGCGATTACATTTTTATCTGCGCCCGGACAAGCTTACAATGATGGAATGAGGTTTCTGCAATTCTATTTCGGATTGCCGCTTGCTATGATCGTTCTATGTGTCACATTTATTCCGATTTTCCAAAGACTGAATGTGTATACAGCATATGAGTATCTGGAAAAACGATTTGATATCAAGACAAGAATGCTGACGTCGTTTCTTTTCCTGATTCAGAGAGGTATTTCTACCGGCATTACGATCTATGCGCCTTCGATCGTGCTTTCATCGATCTTAGGAGTTAACATTACTTACACTACTCTATTCATTGGGGGAATTGTAATTTTATATACTGTGTATGGCGGAACAAAAGCCGTTTCACATTCACAACTTTTTCAGATGATCATTATTTTCTCCGGATTATTCTGTGCTGCGTTTATGGTGATTCACATGCTGCCGGAAAATATCGGCTTGGTCGATGCGCTTCACATTGCAGGGAAAATGGAAAAACTGAATCTGATCGATACCGATTTTGATCTCGACAACAGGTATAATATCTGGTCGGGAATCATTGGTGGTTTCTTTTTGCAATTGTCGTACTTCGGAACGGATCAATCGCAGGTAGGTAGATATTTAACAGGCAGTTCAATAACACAAAGCAGACTTGGGCTGATCATGAATGGATTTGTGAAAATTCCAATGCAATTTTTTATACTGTTAATTGGTACGCTCGTTTTTGTCTTCTATCAATTTCATCAACCACCGGTTTTTTTCAATGAAGTTGAAGTAAAAAATATCCGCAATAGCGTTTACAAAGAAGATTTCAATAAACTTGAGTCTGCCTATGTTGAATTGCATGGAAGCAAAATTGTTCATCTGAATAATCTTAAAACCGGAATCGATTCAGAGAACGAACAACTGATAGATGAATCACGGAAGCAACTACAACACACAGAAAAAAAAGAGAAAGAAATTAAAAAGTCTGTTACAGATCTTCTTAAAAAAAATAATGTTTTAGCAGATGTGAATGACACTAATTATGTTTTCCTGAGTTTCGTTACAAAACAGTTGCCGGTTGGAATGATCGGATTGTTAATTGCGATCATCTTCCTGGCATCAATGGGCTCAACGGCCAGCGGTTTGAATTCTCTCGCATCAACAACGCTCGTAGATATAATAAAACGTCTGATCAAAAAAGATGAAAGCAGCCATTGGTATTTATCGGCTTCACGCTGGGCTACTGTCGGCTGGGGATTATTTTGTGTCGTCATTGCAATCTATGCCGGGAAAATGGGTAACCTACTTGAAGCTGTTAATATTCTCGGATCACTATTTTACGGGACGATACTTGGAATCTTTGTTGTGGCATTCTACATGAAAAATGTTGATGGCAGATCTGTATTCTATGCAGCAATTCTTGCAGAAGTCTTTGTATTTATTTCCTGGAAACTTGATCTGACTGCTTTTTTGTGGTTGAATGTGATTGGGTGTTTACTGGTGATGGGTTTTGCATTTGTTATACAGAAGCTTAAACCGGACTAGGATTTATTGGATTTAAGGATTAAAAGATTATCATGGAAGATATCCGGAATTTAAAGGATTTCGGGGTTACCGGGAACTTGAATTAGAAGGAAAAAAAATGGACTTATAAATTAACATAAATCATTTACGTCAATCCATAAATCCATTTTATCAGAATCAAAAAATCTCGGTAATCCCGAAATCCATTAAATCCCGGTCAAAATCTCCTGTTATTAAATAACTAAGAAATCCTATAATCCATTAATCCAAATAATCCTAGTCTTACTTGGTTCCTTTAGCTTCAGCGATCAGCTTCTCATTCAACTTCACATAATCAGCATTGCTATCTTCTTTCGCAGCTGCCATCGATTTTTCTGCAGACTCAACAGCGCCTTTTGTATCTTTCATCTTCATCTGAATTTTTGCTTTCAAGTGCATCATCCAGTATGCTTTTGGATTTTGTTCAGTAGCTGTGTTTACCCACGTAAGAGCTTTAGTAAGGTCTTTGTTATTTTCATAGTAGTAATTTGCTGCCTGAAAATATGGACGCGAATCTTTTTCTAAAGCAGCTTCAATGTTTTTCATAACCTTCTCGTCAATGTCAGTTGATACACCGAAAGAAACTTTAGTCATATCCCAAAGTAGATCAATGCTTGCAGTAGTTGCAGTCATGTCGCCAATATTAATTGTAAAGGTTTCAAATTTCAAAGCTGAAGCTGAAACTTTTCCTTTTACACGAAGAACTTCATCTGTTGCTTTGTATTCAGCAGTGTTTCCGCCCAACGTAAGATCTTTGTAGAATAAAATATCCCAACTGTCTTTATTAGGAATTGTATACAAAGCATATGTTCCTGCTTTAAGTGCAACACCTTCAATTTTTACATCATCACCGAAAGTGATCTTTGTAGATTGATTTGCTCCTGTTCTCCATACTTTTCCATAAGGAACTAGATCTCCATAAATTACTCTGCCTTTAACGCTCGGTCTTGAATATTCGATCTTGATATTTGACAAAGCAAAAGCCTGGTCAATAGTTTGAGTTGGACTCGGTGCCGGAGTCTTCAACGCTTGCGCATTCGATGGGAAGATCGATGCGATCTGCACTATTAATAATAATGCAAGTGTGTGTGTAAGTGATTTCATTTTCATTGTTTATCGGGTTGGTTAAATTAGGGTGCAAAAATAACGATTATTTTGCTACTAAAAGATTTCAGATGCAAATGATATAAAATGCTGTAATCTAGCAATATGCAAGCTTTATGGCATCTGTTTTTTCGAATAAATTTATAGACTCCGATTTTTGATTAATTAAAGGACATAACTGACTTTTAGTTAAACAATAGATTAACAGTTAATTATTTATATTTGTTTTGATAAAACCTTATAACAATGAATAAATTCATTTCTTCCTTTAATTTCGTTATTTTAACTCTTATAATTTCAGGAACAATTTTCTTAAAACCACAAGAAGGATTCGCACAAAGATTGTCATCAAGTAATCATCATAGTGCTATAATATGCGCTGATGGTACAGTACAGTCATGGGGATTGAATCTGGATGGTCAACTTGGAAATGGTTTAAATACAAATACTAATTTTCCGGTAACTGCTCTAATTGATAGTGTAATTTATTTATCAAGTGGTGGCGCATCAGCAAATGGATATACACTCGCAGTAAAATCTAATGGCACAGTTTGGGCCTGGGGTGGCAATACTTATGGCAATCTGGGTGATGGCACCTACGTTTCAAGGAATACTCCAGTGCAAGTGCCAAACCTTATCAATATAAATTCTGTTGTTGTTCCAACTGTTCAGGTCAGAGCATTCTCTCTTGCTTTAGATAATGATGGCATTATATGGGCATGGGGAGAAAATAACTCCGGTGTATTAGGAAATGGAACTACAAATAATAGAATTACTCCGGGACAGGTACCCGGATTATTTAATGTAAAAAAAATTACAGCCGGAGGATCCGGAAATGTAATTGCTTTGTGTGAAGACGGATCTGTATGGACGTGGGGCGAAAATAATTTGGGACAACTGGGTGATGGAACAACAACAACTAAACTCACACCGGTACAACTATTTGGTCTTCCACCCATGATTGATATAGCAGCAGGATTTCAACATGGACTAGGTCTAAGTGTGGATAGTAACGTTTGGGCTTGGGGAGTAAATTCTGCAGGTGAGATCGGCGATGATTCTTTGATCACTCGTTTAAATCCAATCAGATTATTTTCCCTATCAGGTATTTCAAAAGTTTTTGCTGGCTTCAGAACATCATTTGCCTTAAAAAATGATTCATCTTTATGGGCATGGGGAGTTAATAATTATGGTCAACTTGGAATTGGAACATTAGATTCAAGCTTACATCCGGTTCAGGTTCTCACGAGTGATATTACAGATATAGGAGTTGGGGGATATCAGGTTCTTGCTCTCAATAAAGACGGTCGATTGTGGTCATGGGGTCACAATGTTAATGGACCTTTAGGTGATAGTACAAATATCGACCGTTCTATTCCCGGATTGACAGCCACTTTATGTTATATACCTTCACCTGAACAATTTTTTGAACATAGAATACGGGGAATAATTTATCACGATTCAAATGCTGATTGTAATGAACAACCCTCAGAGTTAAAATTCCAATTTGTTCCGGTTTACTCTTCACCGGGAAACATGTATGGCTTCTCTAATTCATCTGGTTATTATTCAATCAAACTCCGAGATTCAATCAATTATTCAATCACCCCTCTACTGAATGCATATCATTCAAGTATGTTGACAAATCCATGTCCGCCTTCATATAATGTCACTTTAAATAATCCTGACTCAAGAGATACTTCAGGTTTCAATTTTGGATTCACTGGAAATCCTTGTCATTTGCTTATGGTCGATCTGAGTAGTACTCCTAAGAGAAGTTGCATGCTCTCTAATACTATTATCAGATACAGTAATACCGGTATAGCACCTGCGTATAATGTTACCATCCATGTTAAATTTGACCAGGACGATATTCCGGTTTCTGCTTCATTACCATATACAATTGATGTTTCAGACAGTTCAATTGTTTTTGAAATAGATACTCTTAATCCGCAGCAGACAGGAAGCATTCAAATCAGAGATTCAATTGCGTGTGACACCGATTTATTCGGTTTGACAAAATGCACAAAGACCTGGATACTCCCGGTGAACCAATGCTTAATTGACTCAACGACCGGCCCGACATGGGATCAGTCTTCCGTATACGTTACCAGTATTTGTGTCAACGATACTGTTATCTTTCAAATCAAAAATAACGGAAGCAACATGGCTGTTCCAAGTAACTACAGAATTTTTGCCGATAATATTCTTGTACAAACAGGGAGTTATCAGTTGGTGGCAGGTGATAGCATCTTGATTTATTTTGCATCTGCAGGAGCAACTGTTCGTCTTGAAGCTGATCAAACTCCCGGTCACCCCGGAACAAGTTTGCCAAGAAGCACCATCGAAGGATGCGGTGTAAATCTTTCAGGATTAATTTCAACTAATCAGGTTAACAATGCTCCAATGGACGATGAGGATGTTGACATTGAAATTGATTGCATCATGATTACAGGATCTTATGACCCAAATGACAAATCTAATTCTCCTTTGGGCATTGATTCCATTCACCTTGTCACTCCCGGAACTCCAATTGATTACACTATACGTTTTCAAAACACAGGAAATGATACTGCTTTCAAAGTAGTTATCATAGATACACTTTCAAATGACTTTGATCTTTCTACTTTAGAATTAGGGGCTGCTTCACACAATTATGTAGCAGAATTAAGTGGGCAGAATATTGCAGTGTTGAAGTTCATTTTTGACAACATCCTTCTGCCGGATTCAAATATTGACGAATTAAACAGTCATGGTTTAATTAAATACAAAATTAAACCAAAGAGCAATGTTGCTTTAGGAACTCAAATTAATAATGTCGCTGACATCTTTTTTGATTTTAATTTTCCTATAAAAACAAATACAAGTTATTTCACTTTAGGAAATTACTCAACCGCTTCAGTAAAATCTCTGGAGAAATATAAAACACTTGTAACAGTTTATCCAAATCCATCTTCTAATTTAATAACATTCAAATCAGATCTTAATCAACCGTTCAGATCCATAACAATTTATAGTACTGATGGAAAAGAAATTCAACTACAGGAATTTAATCTGAGTCAATCCGAAATCACATTGTCTTTAAATAAGCTTTCTAAGGGAATCTATTTCGCTAAATGTGAATTTAAAAATGAAAGTCATATGGTAAAATTCATAATTAATTAAAAGGAAGAAGAAAAACTTTTATAAATTGGATTATCAAAACTAAACTCATGAAAATACCCTTTCTTCTTTTATCCTTGTTTATGATCTGCTTTATGCCTGAAGTTAGTGCGCAAAATAATAATATAACTTCAGGCTCATCCATCGATGCAGTTACTTGCGCTGCGAATACTTTCTACGGTTTGACCTCAACAAATGAAATTGTTTCATTAACGATCAATGGTTCTTCTGTAACTAACAATGGTGTCATTTCAACTTCAATGAACAATATAAATTCCCTTGCAGTGGGAAATGATCTGATCAATGGAACGAGCCAGCATATTTTCTATTCCTCAAATGTTGACAGCATAACATACAACGATGGCACCATTTGGAATCCTGTTTTATTCGATCCTGTTACATATCATAATGCAGGTGGGGCAGGATCTTTTGTCTATTATATGTCCAACGCTTTTCCATCAACAATCTCGCGTTTTACGGGAACCGCCCTAAACACAATTCTTATCGATAGCAACCTGACATTTACTGTTGCTGATATAGGAGTTTCAAACTACGGTACCATTTACTATTTCTCAGGTACAGGTGCATCTACTCAATTTATGTATGAAATTTCTTCAACAGGAAATTTACTGAATACATATCCACTTAGTCTGTTTTCAGCAGCAGCATATGGCTGCTTTGTTATGAATAATACAATCTATGTTGGAATAGGGCCATCAGGTTCTCCTGCAAATTCAATTATTCCAATAACCATTAGCGGAATGAATGCTACTGTAGGTTCACCTATATCAATGCCTGCGATCAACTTTAAAGATCTTGCTAGTTGTATAGGAGAAGTAACTGATGTTACTTCAGTTGACAATTCAGAGGCTATAGTTGTTTATCCAAACCCTGCTTCTAATATTTTCCATTGTGAAATTCCGGGAACAGGGTTGGTTGAATTCAACATCTCTGACGTTTCCGGAAGAATATTTATCTCCAAAAACTTTAATTCCGGAAAAAATGAAATCGATTTAAGTCATTTAGCAAATGGAGTATATTTTGCCAAATTCATATTTAAGGACGAGATCATAATTAAAACGATTCAGAAATTTTAACAATTTCGATTTTCAGCTTCAGGACAACTGTTAGATAAGTTAACATTAATTTAAAAGATTTGAATGCAAGAATGTCTACATTGCGATGTTCACAAATTCAAATCATGAAAATTATCTTTGCACTATTGACAACTTGGATCTCATTCACTAAAATTTCAGCTCAGATCCTTCCCGGCTGGCAATTCAACAGTTTGAGCGGCTACAATTACTATCCTACAACAAACATTATACACGATGGAACGAGCACATTTGTTTGTTCGCAATCGACCGACCCTCTTAAAGTGGCCTACATTTATAAATTAGATGATAATGGCAATTTAATTGCGCAAGACAGTATACATAATTTCGACTATTCCATTCTGGACCATAAACGAATGGTCCGTGATAATTCAGGTGCTATATATCTATGCGGAAATGAATATGACGCTTTTCTGAATAAAACTATCAGACTGATCAAATTTGATTCATCTTTAAACAGAATCTGGGATGTAAATTTTCTTGATTCAAATTCGCAATCCAGCGCAGCAACCGGTTTATTGTATTCATCAACCGAAAACAGAATATCTCTTGTAGGAGAAAAATATGATTCGATGGATCATACAATTATTCTCAAATATGATACTTCCGGAAATTTATTGTGGGAATCTATCGATACACTGACAAATACTCTATCCTTAACGTCATATACAATTGACAACATTGGAAATGTAATTTTGGGTGGCTATGCTTTTATTAACGGAATTGGTACCGCTGAAGATTTTGTGATATACAAAACAAATACTTCCGGTTCACTGGAATGGCTGGTAAGAGAAAATGGCAGTTCAAATTCTGATGATATGTTATTTGACCTCTGTGTGGATTTCGAAAACAATATTTATGCTTCAGGAATTTTTGAAGATACAGTCCGGCAGAAAATCTTTAAATATAACTCTGCAGGGAATCAAATCTGGACGAGAAACCTTCCTCAGATCAGCTTTACCAAAGTTGCAGCAGATCTTGCAGGTAGTCTTTATATTGTAGGACTTGATACTGTTCCTGAACATGAATTTGCTGTCTTAAAATACGATTCTTCCGGAAACTTCATCCACTCAGCCTTAAGTGACCTTCCTGATTTCAATTATTACAATCAGGATTACTTCGTAAGTATTCAAACAAACGATTCCGGGAATGTCTTTCTTTTGAATAATGCTGATTCCTCCGGTAATTATAAATGGCTGGCTGCAAAGCTGGATTCAACCTTAAATTTAAAATGGGCTTTCGTCCACCCTAATTCAACTATTAATCCGGCCACGACAGGTGCATTGTGTGTTGTTGATGACGGAATAATAGTTGCAGGAAGAATCGATAATTTTTTGAGTGTAGTGCATTTCGAAGAAACCTTTTCAAGTGCAATTGAAAAGAACACATCCGACAATAATTTGTTTTTGTGGCCTAATCCCACTAGTTCGATTTTAAATATCTCAGCTACAAATATAAATACCGGATATTTTCAATTAAAAATTTACGATGTAAATTCAAAAGTATTACTCGAGAAAAATTTAAATACAGGAAATTCAAATTACTTTCAACAGGATCTTTCAGATTTTCAAAGCGGGTTATATTTTTTAACACTTCTGACAAAGAACTCTTTCTATTCAGGTAAATTCATAATTGAATAGTTGATTTGTAAATTGATAAAATAAAAAGGCTTCGTTAAATTAACGAAGCCTTTTTATTTTTAGAAGAAATAAGATTACTCTGTCTTAACAACTGAGATTGTTCTTTTTTCATTCTCAGAATATAATTCCAGGAAATATAATCCCGGAGAAAGTTCTTCACCGAAAGCAATTTCGCTATTTACATTTTCTTTGAAACCTACTAACAATCCATAGGAATTATATAACCTGAATGAAATTATGCTCGCAGCATTAAAATGAAAATCATCGGAAGTTGGATTTGGATACACAATTACTTTTCCCAGTTCGTTTTCTGTTTCTCCGATATTTCTTGTTCTATCAAACGACTGATTGAACATTGCATCGTTAACGCCTGTTAAACTAAGTTGCGGTGTAGAATTTACAGGCGATGAAATTTTCGTTACAAAAAAATCTGCCCAAGGCTGATTAGGATACCCAACTAAAGTAAATGAACCGAAAAGCGCCGTGCCGTTAAACAGACCGGTTGTATAAACAAATCCTTGCGAATTCGTTGCAACTGCAAGTCCAATATCACGTCGTGTTCCACCGTAAGTTTTCACCCATTTGATCGACCCATCAGTTCCATATGATGCAACGATTACATCTTTGTACCCCGCAAACGAATATGCTTTACCACTGATCGAACCGGCTGTAGTTACAAATCCAGTAACGTGTACGCGGTTGTTTATTTTGTCGACTGCAATTCCATGTCCTACATCTTCGCCGCTGCCACCAAATTTCTTTGCCCATTGAACACTACCTGATGAATTATACTTTGCAACATATACGTCTCTGCTTCCACTTGTTGAATTCAATGTAGTAGAACTGAATTTTGTTTGTGCAGCGAAAGAACCGGTCAGATAAATATTTCCGGATCCATCGAGAGCAATTGCATTTGCTTCAGTAGTATCACAACAATCGCCAGCAGCCTTGACCCACTGAAATGAACCACTTGAATTATACTTTACGAGAAATGTACTGTACTTCCCTGAATTTGTAATTGTCGTTCCATGAAATCTCGCAGGTGACGTCATTCCACCTGTTACGAATACATTCTCATTCGCATCAATAGCAATTCCATGCCCGCGGTCCTGTCGCGATCCTCCGCCACGTTTTGCCCAGATGCCATTTCCATTCGAATCAAACTTAGCAGTGAAAATATCGTTTCCGCCATCGCTGCTTATTGTACTCGGACCAATGGTCATAGAATTAGAAAAATTTCCCGTCACATAACAATTTCCATTTGGAGCGACTGCAATCGCACGGCCTTTGTCACTGCTGTTTGCATCTCCGAATTTCTTAGCCCAACGAACATTCCCATTGGCATCATACTTTGCTATAAAGATATCGTTACCACCGGATGACGTTAAACTGATCGTCGAACTGAACCGAACAGTTTTTTCGATCTCACCGGTTATGTAGACATTATGCTGAGCATCGATCCCAATTCCCATTCCGATATCTCCATCTGTCCCGCCAGCACTTTTTATCCAGACAATGTTTCCGCTAGAATTGTATTTTGCGACGAAAATATCATGTGAACCATAAGAGGACAAAGTACGATTATCAAATACAGAAGTGTATTCAAACTGTCCGGTTACATACACGTTACCGGAATCGTCAGCAACAATAGCATTTCCGTTTTCGAATCCTTGCGAAATTCCTTTTTTCGCATAATGGACTGTCTGAGCGTTAATGTTTAACATCAGGCAGAAAATTGCAAATGCCGAAGTGAAAAGTAGTTTTGTTTTCATTTTATTATGTGGGTTTTTTTGAACGATTTGTCTAAAGTAAATACTGCCGCTAATTTACGGCTTCTGTAAAAATATTAAAATGACTTTTACGATAAACTTCAATTATATTTTTTCATTAATTATTTTTTACATATAGAAAGCAGCAAAAGTAACGTAATAACTGTATAAAAGTTGCAATCATTCTATATTAAATCAATCTTATTCATTTTCGGATTTAATCAATAATAATTTTTTTTACTTGAGACCCGGAACCCGATGTTATCTCAGCAAAATAGATTCCTTTCGAGAAATTTGATATATCTATTTCACTATGCATTGAAAATTCTCTTTGCAATAATTTCCTGCTATGGATGTCAAAAATTCTTATGACTGTACTACCCTTCATTGAGACCTGCACATTAATTTTATCAGATGCAGGATTTGGAAAGATCACAACAGATTCTGCAGATAATAAATCGTCCTGAACTTTCAGCAGATTACAGTAATCCGGAGAAACAGAAGTACTGAAAGTGATAGACAATCCATTAGAAGGAGAAAATGATTCCGGTGCATAATTATATTGATGCGAACCTGCAATATAGCTGTTACCTGTAACAACAGGTAAATTTTGATCTACAATACACTGGCTGTTTAACATAGTATCAAACCTGATTTCAACAGTATCAATTGTACATACAATTTCATTATTAGAAATTGAAATTGACCTTATATTACTTACTGACATGAGACTTGGCCAAAGTTTCGAAGCTAAAACATTTCCTGTAGGTGAAATTTTCATTCCGGCAAGACCTTGAATGCCGGGAATAGAACAATAGCAAAATAAGTAACTATTTCCTGCACTGTCACAAATCATTTCGAGTTCAAAGAACTGCCCTGATCCGGTAGCTTTATAATCTGACCGCCAGATTACATTACCATTGTCATCAAATTTCGTCAGAGTTGTGAACACATCACCCCCAGGAGAGGATGGGCGATGATTTACGCATACAAGATAGGTTGAATCCGGAAGTAATGTCAATTTTCTGATTGATGCAACGGAGCCATACCAAAACCCCAATTCCTGAACATAATTCCCAAGACTATCAATTTTAAAAGCATCTCCGTAATGTGTAAAGCCGGGAGCGTACTCCGAAATCACCCAGGCTCCATTAAAATATGAAGGGTAAATATCATAAGGAGTGTAACTATTCCCGGGAAATACTGAACCTGAAACCGTAAAAATTACATTTCCTAACGTATCCATTTTAATTATTGAAGGATAATAGGTATGCGGAAATGAATAATCCCGTCCCTGCATTTCTAAAACATACAAGTATTTTCCATCAAATGCCGATCCAATTAATTCGTTTCGATAAGTTGAAGCGGGGATTATAAAACCTCTGAAATCTTTTACCCAAACTGAATTTCCGGATAGATCGACTTTAAAAACACATGTGTCGTTAATTCCATAAGTTTCAGAAATACCATCTATAGTATTTGCAAATTTAAATGTTTGAGAATAGGAACTCAGGAACATTGAAAAGAAAAAAGAAAGTAAAATAAAGTTACGTAACATAGCAGAGAGATTTATTCAACAAAGTTAAAGAAAAGAAAATCCCTCGTATTAAACTTTGGCCAATGCCAGTATTCGATAGGCAGCTAACTTAATTCTATCAGTTAGTATTCAACATAAATTCCTTCTCAATGATCACATCCAGTTTTTTAAACCCTTCCATCCCTTTCACAATATAATCATATGCACCTTTCTTTTTTGCCAATTCAATGATCCGTGTATTGTCTACTGAAGTGTGCATGATGATAGCTGAATTCGGGCTGATCTCTTTCAATTTTACCAGGATCTCCAATCCGTCTTTTGAATTGGCAACTTCTGAATCCAGAAAGTAATCCATTAAAATCATGTCAGGAGAGATGCTGGATAGGATGATCTCTTTCAGACAATCATCTCCATTTGGGAATCCCTTTACTTCAATTCCGGGATACTTTTCAAAATAATCCATCAGCATTGAACGCTCGATTGGATTGTCGTCAACAACGAAAATAGTACCTAGTCTTCTTGGGGCAGTGGGTGTGAATGTGAGTTTAATGCCTGACATAAAAATGTGTTTTGAGTGCGGCAAAAGTAAAGGTTTTATTGGATTATTTTGGAATGCATAGCGAATTAATTGAAAAATAATGCTTGAAATTGAGTTGTTTTCAGCATTAATTCCCGAATTACCGGTCTGTATTCTTATTTATGACACATTCTATTGAACATAGAATCTCAAATCCTATTGAATTGAAAAAGTAAAACTATCTGCGGGTTCCTGCGCCGGTGGTCGAATTTTCTGCCGGATAAATACAGTATCTGAAACAACTTTTCTTGTCACCTTTGTTTCTATTGTATCCTTTTTATTGTAGTACACTGTATCTCGTATAACATTGTAATGGTACACTGTGTCTACCTTCTCTGAATCCGGGAAAACAGACTGTACTTCCGAAGGATCAAGTTTGCCTGTTGAATACAAATACGCAACAATTGCTATTACTCCTGCAATTATTATCATTGAAAAACCACCACCACTTCCGCCGCTACTTCCTTTTCCGGATTTAGTTGGTTTGTATTTATCAAAACCATTTTGCTGCTCAACATTTTTTTGGATAGTAGTCAGACTTGACATTAATTCAATACGACCGGCAGACTGAATAATTGACAAAGCTTCAAAATGTGATTTCGCTGCAGAAGCAAAATCAACATCTTTCATCTTTGACTGCAAGACAGCAAGCTCTTCACTTGTTAATTCATTTCTGAAATAACGATCGAGTAATTCAATATCTGTTTGATCCGGTTCCATTATCTCTTTTCAACAACCAATTTCTTTAATCGTTGAATGCATTTATATTTTTGATTTTTTGCTGTGTCTGCATTAGAATAGTTTAATTCCAGACTTATCTCTTCCATCGATCTCTTTCTGTAGTAAAAAAGGATCAGCAGTTTTCTGCAAGCTTCACCAATTTCCGCAAACAAATTTTTTATATCGATGTCTTGCGAAAATTCAGATTCACTTTCTTCTACCCGTATAAAATCTTCGAAGTTTTTTAATTGAACATTCTTCCTGCTTGCATTTAATTTCTTCAGCCATTGATTTCTTGCTACAGAATAAATAAATGTTTTAAGTGAACAGCTAATATGAAGTTTTTTATCCCTCACCTTTTCAAAAATTATGATCAACGTTTCCTGGAAAATATCAGAAGCGTCATCGTAAGTCCCTGAATTTTTTTCAACCAGATTTCTGATCATATTAAAGTGCGCTTTATACAAATAGCTGAAAGCAGCGGAATCAGATCCCGCGATCAATTCAAGCAATTCAGTATCGGTATAAACAGCCATATTCAGATTAATACAAAAGTTGGCGAAAGGTAACCCAAAACAGGAATTATAAAAATAATTATTTCTCTTCGGGTTACTTCTTTGTTTTCGGGGGTACTAACACTAAAATAAACTATTAAAATCCATTCAACATGAAAAAGCTCCTCACCTTATTATTTCTTGCCACTGTTGTTCTGACTGCTTGTCACCGCGAAAAACTTCAGGTCAATGATCTTTACTCTACTTTATACTCAAAAGACAATCTTCCTACTACGGGGTATTCAATAGATGCCGGCAAAGACACAGTACTCATTGGCAAGTCAGGAACGAAATTATTTATCGCCCAAAACACCTTTACTGACCTTCATGGAAATGTGATTGACGGAGAAGTTAAGGTTGAATTACGGGAAGCTATCTCAAACAGCGACCTTGTACTAGGCAATATGACCACTACATCAAATGGACAGATTCTTCAGAGTGGCGGCATGGTTTACCTGAATGCTCAATCGGGTGATCGTCAATTATCAATAGCTGAAGGCAAATCAATTGGTATATCAATTCCATCGGACAACAAACAATCTGATATGAAAATCTTCTCGGCAAAAATTGACAGTTCAGAAACGGAATTGAATTGGGTGGATCCTGAAGACAAAATTCAGGAAATTAACTTTAGTGAGCCCACTGCTCAATCATCAGATAGGTATTCTGATTCATTAACGCCTGTGATCGCTCACAATTCCAATTACGATATAGATAAAGCTGAGAATTATATCTCGCAACTGGTTCCGCCAAAGAAACCGGAATCAATAAAAACAGAATCCGATACAATCTTATCTCTGGATTTTGATCCTGTTCAATTTCCTGAACTGGCACAATATAAAAATGTAAAATTCAGATTGCGCAATTCACCAAATTATGATCCTAAGGATGCAGGAAAAACGTGGACTAATGTTGACCTCAAAAAAACAGATGAAGAAGGAATCTATCTTATAACATTCTCGTCTTTGCTTTCTGAAATGGTCGGCAGTAAAAATGAAGTTTCATACCGCGTATCGCCCGGATTCACAGGAGAAGATTATAAGAAAGCTCTGGCTGTTTACAATAAAAAATTCGAACAATACGAATATGCAAAAGCTTCTATCGCTGAAAAGAAAGCTGAAAAAGAAAGAAGGGATAAAATAGCATTCGAGGAAAATCAAAGAAAACTCAAAGTGCAAAATGAAACTTTTCAAAGAAAATGGATTTCTGACTCAACAGCTCAGGCCAATGCAGTACGAAAAAATGCGTCAAATAATTTGTTAACGAGTCTGCAATCAGCAACTAACATAAACAGAAATATATTTTTACGAAACGCTGTTAATGCATATATCTTTGACGTAACCTCACTCGGCTGGAGCAACATCGACAAATATTATCAGGACCCTCGGATGAAAACTGTAGACATTTCAGCTGACATTTTTGAAAAAACAGAATTCGATGCAGTTTTTGTCACACTGCTTTTGAATAATCAGAAGGTTTACCTGAGAGGACTACAAGGGCAAGAAAATAAATTTTCATTTGATTATGGAAGTGGCTCAAAATTACCTCTTGGCGAAGAAGCTACAATAATTGCAACAGGATTTAAAAATGAAACTCCTTTTATTTCAATTCAAAAAATAATTATCAAAGAAAGTCAGAACTTAGAACTAAAACTCGAGCAGACTAACATAAGTGAAATGAAAATCATTGTTGACAGAAACGTCTGATATAATTCATCTCACAACTTTTTCATGGGAACACCGGATGGGCTCATTTCACTTTGGGAAATGGGCCTTGATGGTGTTCTTTTATTTATCTCCGGATCATATTTCTTCCTACAATTTTCTCTACTGCCGAATCTTTGAAACTTCTGCTCATTTGCAATTGAATTGCTTCAAGGATTATTGTATTTCCATCTATACTTTTAATAGCATTAATTGACACGATCATCGATTTGTGAATCCGTACAAACTTCTCTACAGGCAACGACTCTTCAATTCCTTTGAATGTCATGTAGGTTATATATTTCTTTTCGTTAGTATGAATAACAACATAATTCTGCAAAGCTTCAATATGACTTACTGAATTATACAAGATCCTTTCAATTTTACTTCCACACTTTACATAAAAATGTTCATAAGCATTTCCTGTCGGAGTTTTTGAAAAATGCGTTACGTTTTTCATTAAATAATATTCATACGCTTTATAACTGGCTTTCATAAACCTATCACGCGAAATTGGTTTTAACAAATAATCAATTGCATCCAGGGCAAATCCATCGACTGCGTATTCAGAATAAGCAGTAGTAAAAATAATCATTGGTGGATTCTGAAGAGACCGAATAAAATCCATTCCATTCATCTTAGGCATTTGGATATCCAGAAAGATTAAATCCGTAGAATTTTCCTTTAAAAGATTATACGCTTTAAATGGGTTTTCTGCTTTTCCTGATAGTTCAAGAAATTCCACATCATGGATATATTCTTCAATTCCCTTTCTGGCTATTGGTTCATCGTCGATGACCATACATTTTAGTTTATTCATATCTTAATTCCAGATTAACTTCAAATGCTTTATCACTCTTACTGATCTGTAAATTATGTTTCCCGTTATAGATCAGTTCCATTCTTCTTTTAACATTTTCCAGTCCGATTCCACTATTTTTTTTATCGTGCTGTGCCACGCAATTATCGATCGTATTGAAAACTCTGAAACTAAATCTTCCATTAGATCTGAATAAATTTATTTCGATCGCATTTTCAATTTCAGAATTGTTGCTTACATGTTTAAATGCATTTTCCACAAATGAAATCAGGATCAGCGGTGCTATACAGAATTGCTTTACTTCTTCTGAACAATTAAATGAAATCCTGAAATTGTCTTCTTTTCTCAGACTTTGCAGCTCAACATAACTTCTCAAATAGGCGATTTCCTTTTCTATAGCTATTTCGTTGGCCCTGCAATCATATAATTGATATCTGAGCATTTCTGAAAATTTTACAAGACTGTTTCTCGCAGCAGTATTCTCCTTTTCTATCTGAAAAAAAATGGTGTTTATAGAATTGAAAAGAAAATGTGGATTGATCTGAGCATTGAGAAAATCAAGTTCAGCTTGAGTTTTCTCCTGAATCAGCAGCGCCATTTGTTTATCAGTGAGAATTCTGTTTTGAAGCAGCTCAATACTTATACCAAAAAGTGTTCCGACAAATATGACAATGTAGGTATTGAATACCTGATAGAATAAACTTTTTGATAATTGAATAAATTCCGGAGTAAGTGTTCCACGAATGCTGTGTACTTCCCAGTCAACAAATTGCAAGAACAAACTGAATATGATATTGCAGCACAAAAATGAAATCAGAAATAATATAAATTGTTTTTTGTATAAAAGCCGGGGTACAAAAATCCGATTGATGATCCTAGTTGCAGAAATGATCGATGCCATATCGATGATCACGAGAATAAAAGTCGTAAAGAATGAACCATCAGTTGAACAGATCCATCTATACAGGATAAGGATTAGAAAAAACACTAACGTACCTATAATTTTTAGCGGCTTCATCAAATGCAGTTTACACAATGTTATGGTAATTATGTGTCACGCTTAAGTAATTTAGATGAATGACATTTTCTATATGACAAAATACCATTTTCATAAAACGAACAGCAAACCTTGCCGATATGATTAACTAAACAACAACAGTGATCAGTCGTCAAGAATTATTGTTACCTCCTCAGAATTTATTGACAAACTGCTTTATAAATTTCAATTTCAACGAAAAAATATAAAATGAAAGCAGAAAAAAACAAAATTTTAGTATCGCTAATCGCACTCTGCCTGTTCGCCGGCAATGCATTTTCTCAATGGGTTCAAAAAAACGGTTTACCCGGAAATTTAGCCGCTCGTGATGGAGCAGTAAGTTGGGTTATCGGAAACAAATGCTACATGGTAGGTGGAAATGGTCATTCTGATCTTTTGGAATATGATCCGACTACTGACGGATGGATTCCAAAATCTTCTATTCCTCAAGGCATAACCATGTTTGCAATGGGATTTGTTGCAAATGGCAAAGGTTATCTATGTGGCGGAAACGGTCCGAATTTCATTTATTACAATTCTCTTTGGGAATATGATCCTGCCATTGATTCATGGTCACAAAAAGCAGATTTCCCAACCGGCAAACGTGCAGGTGGATGTGCATTTTCAATCGATGAAAAAGGATATGTTGGTTGTGGTGACGACAGTTCTTTTATCTATTCTGATTTCTTTAAGTATGATCCAATAACAAATTCATGGTCACCCTTACCATTATTTGCAGGTGGATTCAGATCCTGGCCCTATGCTTTCGCTGTTGGCAATAAGGGTTATGTAGGTGGAGGAGCTCAGGTATCAGAAATGAATGATCTATGGGAATTTGATCCTGTATTAACTTCATGGACACAACGATCATCCTTCCCGGGAAGTGCGAGACAATGTGCTGCATCATTCTCAAGTCTTACAAAAGGATATGTCGGATTAGGTCAATCATCTTTCACAACGACATACGATGATGTCTATGAATATGATCCAACATTAGATTATTGGAGGCCATTGGCTTCATTTAATCCTGGAGGAAGAGCATGGCCAACCGGATTTGCATTTGGCAACAATATCTACCTATCAACAGGATGGAATTTTACTACGTTTTATAGAGATCTATATATGCTTGATGTAAGTACCCAGATTACAAATTTGCATGTGAATTCATCAAATGCAAAATTTCAGTATAATAATTCGAAGCAAACTTTTTCGTTGGAATGGTTAAATGGCACAGCAACAAATATTCGGTTCGACATTTTTAATTCAATGGGTCAGCTCATCAATTTATGTGAATACAAAGCCACTGCTAACGAAATAAATCATTTCACAAAAGAATCGGGTAAGTTAAGTAAAGGAATATATTTTCTTAAAATGTATTCTAAGGATACGAATCAATCGTTTAAATTTATTGTTGAGTAAAGATTATAAGCTATACAATATGATCTGCGGGGAAAAATATTGCGCTTAAATATTTCCCGCAGATCTCGCGGAGCTC
>ERZ795044.1140-NODE-1140-length-24192-cov-6.159258_pt1 | contig 24192 bp, 23 predicted proteins | sample MGYA00375128_ERZ795044 | MGnify/ENA primary metagenome ERZ795044 (study PRJEB30173, sample SAMN05720213) | anaerobic digester metagenome | isolation source: active sludge of municipal wastewater-treating anaerobic digesters | place: USA | collected 2014-12-22 ... | reverse complement strand
CATGAAAAAACACGGTTTCCGTTTCTGGCTGAAACCGTGTTTGTCTGCAAACTGACACGGGGAGACATGGGGACGTTTCGCGTGTCCCACTTCCAGTGGGACAGGCGAAACGTCCCCATGTCTCCCCGTGTCTCCCCATGTCTCACTCCCCCCTTCAGCAATTCTTATGCACATATACATAATTGTACCTATCGGAATAGAATTTTATGACCTTTACATTTGAATTATCAGGTATTCTATTGCCGCATTTCAGGCATATATAGCTGCTTTTAACCAATTTGTCATAGTATGATTCCACCTTGGCATTGCTATATTTCTGCCAGCTTTTCCATCCTGTTTTACAAAGTTCCGTACGGTTATTAAAGTCAGCATATACCCATTTCAGTAATCTGTGAAAATGAAAGGGGTACTTTGTATAAGCTATAAAACCCATTGGAAGGCCGAGGGAAATTGTATAGTTTTCAAAGGTCTTCTCTATAAGTGATTGAAGTGGTTCATCTATTTTGGTGTTTGTGAAGGTATAGCCTGACCGGGCAAGAAATTTTCTTGTGTCTTCAAACATATAGCCCTGGCATATATTTATTCTCTCTTCCTTTTTTACCGAGAGCTTTTCAAAAGCATTCATTACAACTTTTGTTGTATAATATATGTATGACTTGTTTTTAAAGTTGGTTTCGCTGAATAATTGAACGGGGAGTATTTCGTAATAGTACTCTCCTGTTTCCTTTCGCAAGATGCCGATGCAGGTGCCGCCTACCAGGCTGCCGCTTCCCGCATCATCTATCTGTATCATTTTATCACCTGCACAGTACAAAGTGGCTTTAGTATATGTAAAAGAAAAAATTATTAAACATGAAGTGGGAGGGTACAAATGTTAAACATACTAATATCCAACGATGATGGAATATATTCAAAGGGATTATATGAACTGGCAAAGAGAATGGCAGCATTGGGCAAGGTCACTGTTGTTGCCCCTGATAGGGAGCAAAGCGCCATAGGCCATGCAATTACCATGCACCAGCCGCTGAGATGCGGGAAAATAAAGCTGTATGACCTGGATATTAATGCATGGTGGGTAAACGGCACACCTGCGGATTGTGTCAAGCTGGGAGTTGAGACAATATTGTCCGTACAACCTGATTTGATAATTTCAGGTATTAATGACGGTGAAAACCTTGGTACGGACATAATATATTCGGGAACGGTATCTGCAGCCATTGAAGGTTCAATGTTCAACATACCTTCAATAGCTTTATCCTATGCAAGCCGCTGCGCAGCCGATTTTTCCGCGCCTGCGGAAGTTGCTGCCCAAGTGATACAGCAAGTTCTGGAACACAAGGGAAAAAACAATATGCTGTTAAATGTTAATATTCCTGAAATTGAAAGTATTGAATTACTGAAGGGTGTAAAGGTAACCAGGCTTGGAGTTAAAAAGTACAGGAATAATTTCGAGGAAAGGAAGGATCCCCGCGGAAACAGCTATTATTGGCTGGCCGGTGAACTTGTACAGGATGAAATCGGTGAGGATACGGATATATACGCGGTAAGAAACGGGTACGTGTCAATAACACCTATACATATCGACCTTTCAGGCTATGAAGAAATAAAGAAGATCAGCAGCTGGAATATCTCACTGAATAAAAACCTGACAATAATATGAAATTTCTTTGGCATTAATTATTGCAAATGAGAATATTATAATATATACTAAAAATTGAAGGGAAAGTTGCAGAATTCCCAATGTAAATACAATAAATGAAATAAAAGCTGCATTATCTAATGAATTTTTGGAGGTCAGAAAAATGAAAATGGAGGATATCAAAGCAGGAGAAATACAAAATGAAAAAGTAGTAATCAATCCTGCCTGGTGTAAAGGCTGCGGCATCTGTGTCGCTTTTTGCCCGGTAAAAGCATTGGAGCTTAAGAATGATAAGGTTGTAATGGTCGATGTTGATAAGTGTACACAGTGCGGAATGTGTGAGCTTAGATGTCCTGACTATGCAATATATCTGAGGAGGAAGAAAAATGAAAAGCAAGGCTAGATTGATGCAGGGAAATGAAGCATGCGTCGAAGGTGCAATTGCTGCCGGAATGCGGTTCTATGCCGGTTATCCCATTACACCTTCTACTGAAATAGCTGAATTATCCGCAGAAAGGCTGCCTTTGGTCGGCGGAAGATTCATGCAGATGGAGGACGAAATAGGAGGAATGGCCGCTATAATAGGAGCTTCCCTTACGGGAGCCAAAAGCATGACTGCGACCAGCGGCCCCGGTTTTTCTCTTAAGCAGGAAAACATAGGTTATGCTTCAATAGCTGAAGTACCTTGTGTAATAGTAAATGTCCAGAGAGGGGGACCCAGTACGGGAATGCCTACTTCCCCGGCTCAGGGCGAAATCATGCAGGCCCGTTGGGGTACTCATGGGGATCATCCTGTTATTGCCCTTACTCCTTCCTCAGTCAGAGAAACCTTTGACCTTACAATAAAGGCTTTTAATTTTGCAGAAAAATACAGGACGCCGGTTATACTTCTTATGGATGAAGTAATCGGACATATGCGAGAAAAAGTTCAATTACCTGACCCTTCAGAAATAGAAATCATAGATAGAAAGAGGCCGGACTGCAGCAGCGAGGAATACTTGCCGTATGAAGCTGATAACGACCTGGTGCCGCCGATGGCGGACTTCGGTACCGGCTACAGATATCATGTAACCGGATTGGTGCATGATGAAACAGGTTTTCCCAGCAACAGCACTGCAGTAGCCGATAAGCTCATAAGAAGGCTTTCAAATAAAATAGAAATACATAGAGATGAAATCGAGTCATGGGAGGAAGAAAACACCGAAGATGCTGAAGTGCTCATATTATCCTACGGCTGCGTAGCCAGGTCATCAAAATCAGCGATGAATATTCTCCGGGAAAGAGGCATAAAAGCAGGCACTTTCAGGCCAATCACTATCTGGCCTTTCCCTGAAAAGCGGTTGAGAGAACTGGCAGCCAAGGTAAAAACCATTGTAGTACCTGAAATGAATTTAGGACAGTTGGTCCTGGAAGTTGAAAGAATATGCGGCTGTAATGCAAAAATTGAAAAATTGAACAAGGTCAGCTGCGAGATCATTTATCCCGAGGAAATAGTCAGTAAGATTGAGGAGGTACTCTAATATGCCCAGTGTATTAGTTGAGAATTACTTTAGAACAGAAAAGCTTCCGCAGATATGGTGCCCCGGCTGCGGTCATGGGATAATAACAAGATCAATAGCTTCCGCAATAGAGAAGTCAGGTATTGATAAAAACAAAATCTGTATTGTGTCAGGCATAGGCTGTTCATCAAGAGCACCGGGATATCTTGACTTTAATACGCTTCATACCACTCACGGACGAGCATTGGCTTTTGCAACAGGTATAAAAATGGCAAAGCCGGAAATCAAGGTTATTGTAATAATGGGAGACGGAGATGCGACAGCTATCGGAGGCAATCATCTTATTCACGCATGCAGAAGAAATATAGGAATAACAGCTATAGTGTACAACAACAGTATATACGGTATGACAGGAGGCCAGTATTCGCCTACCACACCGAAATATGATAAAGGAACTACAGCTCCTTACGGAAATATTGATAAAGCCTTTGACATATGCAAGCTGGCCGCCTCAGCGGGAGCCACTTATGTAGGAAGAGCCACAGCTTACCATGCAAGCCTGGTCACATCCTTGGTGCAGAATGCTATAAGCAACGAGGGGTTTTCCCTGATAGAAGCTATAAGCATGTGCCCGACTTACTACGGCAGAAAGAATAAAAAGGGCAGTGCAGTAAGTATGATGGAATGGCAGAAGAACAGTGCAATCAACATATCGGCTGCGGCAAAGATGTCTCCTGAAGCATTGGAAGGCAAATTCCTCATTGGTGAGTTAAAGAACAGTCCGGAACCGGAATACACCAATGAGTATCAAAAGATAATCGATAGATTGAAAAAGGAGAGTCAGTGATGGAAAGATATGAAATCAGACTAAGCGGCTCAGGAGGGCAGGGACTGCTTCTGGGGGGAATTATTCTGGCAGAAGGTGCAATAAATGACGGTAGGAATTCGGTACAGACACAATCCTACGGCCCGGAGGCAAGAGGCGGAGCAAGCAAATCAGAGGTTATAATATCAAGTGAAGAGATAGATTTTCCAAAAGTAAGAAATTGTGATATACTGTTGTCATTGACTCAAAAAGCCTATGATGAATACAACGAAGGCCTCAAGGAAGATGGGATACTTATAGTAGACAGCTCCGTAAATGCTGTAAAATCAGGGAATATTAAGATATACAGCATTCCTATAATTGATTCAGCCGTTAAAGATCTGGGCAAGCCGATGGTAACCAATATTGTTGCCCTTGGAGTATTGGTTGAGATAACAAAGGTTATATCAAAGGAATCCTTGGAAAAAGCTGTTCTTGAAAGGGTTCCGAAAGGTACGGAGGAACTCAACAGAAAAGCACTTGCAAAAGGATATGAAATTGCAAATAAACTGATGTAAATGGAGATAGGCAGTATGAGTGAAAATATCAACTTGATGAAAGTCATGCAGACAAAATTTCAAAAGCTGAGTAAAGGGCAGAAGATAATTGCACAATACATAATGAAAAATTATGATAAGGCTGCATTTATGACTGCCGCCAAGCTTGGGGAAGTGGTGGGAGTAAGTGAATCGACGGTTGTAAGGTTTGCGATTACAGTCGGATATAAAGGATATCCCCAATTGCAGAAGCAACTGCAGGAAATGGTAAGAACCAAGCTTACAACAGTTCAAAGAATTGAAATGAGTTCGGATTATACCAATCAAGCAAGTGTGTTAAAGACTATCCTCAAGTCTGATATCGAAAACATAAGGGGAACAATAGAAGAGATAGACAGCTCAGCCTTTGAACAAGCTGTAAGAGCCATAATTGAAGCAAAAAGCATTTACATAATAGGCTTGAGGAGTTCCAATACACTTTCAGAGTTTCTGGGTTTTTATCTCAATTTTGTAAGGGATAATGTTCATGTTGTGACATATACTATCGGAGATATTTTTGAACAGCTTTTCAGAATCGGCAAAGATGATCTGGTAATTGGAATTACATTCCCAAGGTATTCTACAAGAACATTAAAGGCCTTTGAATATGCAAAATCCAGAGGAGCAAACACAATAGCAATAACAGACAGCATACTTTCGCCTCTGTGCGCTAATGCAGATTATACCCTTATTGCAAAAAGCAATATGGAGTCTTTTGTGGACTCAATAGTTGCTCCTATGAGTTTGCTGAATGCACTGATTGTAGCGGTAGGAATCAAGGAGAAGCAAAATATATCCGATTCCTTTGCAAAGCTGGAGGATATATGGAACAAATACAATATTTTTTCGGCGGATAAGGATGAGTAATAAAAATCCTGCTTTGTACAAAGCAGGATTTTTTCATTCATATTTGATTCGCAATCGAAGAAAATGCGCAATATATACAGGTTTGTAAAGTACTCCGACTGTAGGGGAAGTATGTTCTCCTCACCTTCCAAAGCCAGCAAAATCACTGGCGAGGGTCCCATCTCTGCGGGCCCGTCTGGTTTTTTTGCCAGAAGTTTTTCCGTTCCGAGGTCAGGTGGAAGGTTTCGTCGAAGATATCTTCCCCACGTCGGTATTTGCATTTCCTTTATCTACAAGGCAGTATTCTGAAGGATGTATAACTAAGCAAGAGCTTGTATAGTATAGCAGGGCACACTAGTAACTTTAAAATCATAATCCGTGTAAGTTGTATCTGAAGTTTGTAGTTATCCTGCAGAGCACTAGCCTTATATAACAGCGAGCACTTATTGGCTTTGGGCAACAGAATCGAGTGAAGATGCGCAGTAAAATCCGTGGGATTTACGTGAGGTAAATCCAGCACATACCAACAGGAGGTTGGGTTTATGTGCGTCAGGATTTTACAAGTATCAAGCTCTGATTCTGTCCAAAGCTAATATCGTGCGAGTCGGTATACAAGGCTATTGCTCTGGGAGTATGACTGCAAACTTCAGCTATGTCACATTCTTCTTAGTATATAATAATAGTAGTATGAGCATGAGCAATTTACAATATGAAAATATTACTATATAATAGACGCATGACAAGGGAAACGAGTACAAAAGGAGGCCGGAATAATGCAGGACAACAGCAGGATAGTATCTGCGGACAGAGATAAATTTTACAAGATTATGATTACCAGGCTGGAGGGTTTGCTCTCAAGTGAATCTGACTGGCTTGCCAATTTATCAAATGCCGCGGCATTGCTTTATACGAACCTGGAGGATATCAATTGGGCGGGTTTTTATCTTATGAAGAAGGAAGAGCTTGTATTGGGGCCTTTTCAGGGGAAAACAGCCTGTACAAGAATAAAGCCGGGTAAAGGGGTATGCGGTGCGGCAGCGGCAGAAATGAGGACACAGCTTGTGCCGGATGTGCATTCGTTTCCGGGGCATATCGCCTGCGACAGTGCTTCAAACTCTGAAATAGTGGTTCCTTTAATCAAAGATGGAACAGTATTCGGAGTATTGGATATTGACAGCCCCATAAAAAACAGGTTTGACGAACTGGATGCCAAATACCTTCAGCTTTTTGCAGATAAGCTTAATAAGTATATTGATTGGAGCCAAATCAGCTGAGGAGTTAATTGAATGAAGTTCGGCAGAGAAAGCGGAATACTTCTGCATCCTACCTCGCTGCCTTCGAAATTCGGTATTGGTGAATTGGGCAGCGAAGCATACGGTTTCGCGGATTTTTTGGCCAGAAGCAGGCAGAAGCTTTGGCAAATACTGCCCCTGGGCCCCATAGGCTATGGTGAATCTCCGTATCAGTGCTTTTCTGCCTTTGCAGGCAATACTATGCTGATAAGCATTGAGAGGCTTATTGAGGATAAGCTTTTGCTTCAGGAGGATATCGGGCCACTGCCTGATTTTGATGAGGGGCTTGTGGAGTTCGAAAAGGTCAGGGCATTTAAATCTAACTTGTTCAGAAAGGCCTTTAAGAGATTTGAAGCTGCCGGCGCCGGTGAAGATTATGACAGGTTCTTAAGGGAGAACGATTACTGGCTTAATGAGTTTTCTTTTTTTATGGCTTTGAAGGAATATTTCGGAGGAGCTGCCTGGAATCTCTGGGATAAGGAAATAGCCTTCAGGGACTCCAAAGCAATGATATATTACAGGGATAAGCTGTCCCGGGAAATTGAGTATCAAAGTTTTCTGCAATATGTTTTCTTCAGCCAGTGGAGGCTGCTAAAAGAATATGTAAACAAACAGGGTATCAGAATAATTGGGGATTTGCCTCTTTTCATATCCTATGACAGCAGTGATGCATGGTCTCAGAGTTATCTGTTCCAGTTGGATGAGGAGGGCAACCCTTTAAAGACAGCCGGAGTGCCTCCGGATTATTTCAGCGAAACGGGGCAATTCTGGGGAAACCCCCATTACAGATGGAATGAGATGGAGAAAGACGGATTCAAATGGTGGAGAGACAGGCTGGATCTGTTGTTTCAAATGGCGGATATCATCAGGATAGACCATTTCAGAGGCTTCGAAAGCTACTGGGAGATACCGGCAGGAGAAAAAACGGCACAAAAGGGATACTGGGTAAAAGCTCCCGGCAGGAAGCTTTTCCAAACCTTAAGAGCACATAGGAAAGATATGCATATTATTGCTGAAGATCTGGGTTTTATTACCAAGGAAGTGGAAGAACTGAAAAATGAGTTTGGTTTTCCCGGTATGAAGATATTGCAGTTTATCTTCAACGGCCCTTTGGAAGAAGAATTGCTTCCCCATAATTTTGAAGAGAATTCGGTTGTATATACCGGAACCCATGATAATGACACAACAACAGGCTGGTACCTGAAGATGAAGATAACAAACCCCAAAGCAGATAATGAGATGAAGGAATATTTTCACATATCGGGAGAAATCGGAGAGAAAGCAATGTGCTGGACTCTTATCGAAGCAGCTTTGAGCAGCCCTGCAAATACGGCAATAATTCCGATGCAGGATTTGCTGTGCTTGGGAAGTGAGGCACGGATGAATATTCCAAACACAATAGGAGGCAGGAACTGGGGCTGGAGACTTAGAAAAGGGTTGTTGACAACAGAACTGGAGGAGAAGCTTGCGGGCCTGTCGGAGCTGTATGGCAGGAATAAGAATTAATAAAGATAACAATGCAAAAAAGCTATGGAAAATTACCATAGCTTTTTTGCATTGTTTGCCCCAAAATGCCGTTTAGCTGCAATTTGACACCTAGCTCTCGCTAGGTGGGTATCCGGACATGGCTTTCTATCTTCCTCTGCAGATTATAGACTTCGAATGAGGCCTGATATAAGGTCATGTACCTTGGATTCCCGTGTCGTCTCTGTAGGTTCAAATACAGGCATATCGAACATTCCAGGATTCGGTTGTTTATTTATAATTATATTAACATAAATCATTAACATAGTCTATAGAATTATCTGTCGCGGCTTGTATTTTTTATATAGAGATAGTTCAATTAACTAGAGTATTTATAAGTCGGGTATTGATATTATTTGTAATAAAACACAATTTTATGTATATTAAAATAATATTTGTTGACCTTGACAGTGAAAATTATTTATACTTAATAAAAAGATATTAACAGGCTTGTAGGGGGGATTTTTTTGAAGTATACAATCCTGGATTTTGAGGCAATGATTGAAAGCGTCAGAAAAGACGGAAGGATTCATAATTATGGAATTCAAGAATTGAAGGTATATGAGAATTATCTTTATTATTTCAGAAAATATGTTGATCATAAATATCATGAATGGGTAGAGTACAATCTTTTCCCCAGGGAGAATATAGGCATATACAAGCTCCAGCAATCCGCCAAGCTTCAATTCAACCCATCGGAAGTGTACAAATACTACGTTGATATGGTAAGCGTATCCAAGGAGGGCCAATTTTGGAAGGCGAAGGATTTGTACATAGATTTTATTGTAAAGGGTGACGGCAGGTACTATGTGGTGGATATAGACGAGTTTAATGATGCCATTTGCAGGAAAGAACTAAAGGAAAATGATGTAAAGAATGCCCTCAACGGTTTGAATAATGTTCTTAAGGGATATTATGAAAGCAATGATCTTGAGTGCTATATACAAAGCCTTAAAGAGAAGTACGGAGGCATGGGGAAGCTGCTTCTGAGCAAGAAAACGGCTTGACATATATTGGTTATTGAGGTATTATATAATTATTATTAATAAATAATAATATAATATTATAAGGGGGTTATCAGTAATGGATCTGAAAGGAAGCAAAACTGAGAAAAATCTATGGGAAGCTTTTGCAGGTGAGTCACAGGCGAGGAACAAGTATACATATTTCGCAAGTGCTGCAAAAAAGGAAGGATATGAGCAAATATCCGGAATTTTTCAAGAAACCGCAGATAATGAAAAAGAACATGCAAAATTGATATTCAAATTTTTGTGCGGAATAGGAAACACGGCAGAGAACCTTAAGCATGCGGCAGAAGGGGAAAATTATGAATGGACCTCCATGTACAAGGAATTTGAGAAGACTGCCATAGAAGAAGGCTTTAAAGATATTGCGGAGTTTTTTGGCAAGGTAGCCCTTGTTGAAAAAGAGCATGAAGAAAGATACCTGGCTCTGTTGAAAAACCTTGAAGAGGAAAAAGTATTCAAACGTGAAGAGCAGACAACTTGGAGATGCAGGAACTGCGGACATATTCACACAGGAGCCGAAGCTCCCGAAATTTGCCCAACCTGCAAGCACCCAAGAGCATACTTCGAAATAGCAGCCTTTAATTATTAATAGTAAACTAAACCCCTGGGGCATAAAGGCACGGTTTAATAGGGAAACTAATTGAACCATACCCTAAACCGATACGGAAAGATGGAAACCATATAGTTTTATGGTTTCCATTCTTTTATGGACTTTAGTCTGTTGAGGTGCGAAAGCGGCGAAACAATAAACCACCTACTATGCGGGTGTGTGACAAAAAGTAATATTAAATCAATACAAAGAAGCATACGAGATATTCTACGCCAGCTAGTATTTTCCTTCTAAGATCTGACATCAAAAATAAAATACAATTCATAAGCAGTATTCGACTTTGTTACGGCTGCTACTATATTATATGTCGATTTTGTACCAAATATTGCGTACTTATTGTGTATTTTATAGTGCTTACGCTCATTAAAAATCACATCCTTAAATAAGCAAACAAATTTATTAACTGCTTAATATCGGTGCAATTCCTTGTACAACATAACTTTACGCCCTAAATTCGTAATAAAAACTCAAACATCGAATATATTTAAAATAAGTAAAAATATGGGGGGTAACAACTATGGCAATTACTTTTAATACGCCACCAGTAGCTTCGAGCCATATTGCTGGTGTTACTGATACGATAGATAGAGCAGTAACATACTCACCCGCAACTAGTCCGAAATGGATATACTGTAACTATCCTGAACAACTACCTGCTCAGGCTCTAGGTGATAAAAGCATAGGAAACCGTTATTTGAATAGGGTATATGTATATGCTGGTACTACAGCGGAAGTTTTTGCCTCATACAGAAATATGTCTGGTTATTCAGTTTATTTTGGCGTACAGCTATACAACCCAAAATCTACTGCAGTAAATGTTACTGTTAGCAAACGAGGTTTTCATTATAACCCAGGTCCACAGGGACAAGGTTGGAGCTGGGTGGTAGGTCAGACTCCTGCAGATTTTATAAATTATACTGGAACTACTTCTATACCAATTCCAGGTTACGGATCAAAATGGGCCTTATCACAGCAAGGGCCAGTAGGTAACCTTAATCTTTTCAATTGCTATGTAAGGTTTTCGACGGATGGTGATGTATGGTGCTTTCCATACGTATACAATTCACTTACAAATCTTGATGGCTCTGCTACTTTATATTCAGGTACTCCTGCCGCTCAGAAGAGAGGTTTAGGCTCTACATGTATTATTAATGCCAGTGTAACATACAATGTAAGTGACCTGCCGATATGTTTTGCCGGTAACAGTTGCCAATATAATAGCGCTTCAGATATGATTGAATTAGATGATCAGGGTACAATTTGGGATTGTTCTAATACAACTTTAGGCAACTGGGGTGCACATTATTTATACAATGTTACAATAGTTAACAATACAGCCTCCTCAAAAACCATCAATGCTCACGTCGGAGGAAGACCTGGAAATCCTAATCTTAAACCAGTCATAAAATATAGCACATATCCAGCAAATTGGATTAATTTGGTGTCCGGTCAGCGTTGGAATTGGCTTACAGATACCGCATTGGCTGCAGGAGCGTCGAGGACATATAGTTATGAATATATTCAGGCTGCTAACAGTAATTCTCCTTCTCTTCACGCCTGGACAGCATCATAGAAAATAAAAAATATTTAATATTAAGTTTATTTCTTTACTTTCCGCTACCTTCTTTAAATGAAGTTAGTGGAATTTTTATTGTATTATCCACTATGCAATAAACACTAAATTGTAAATTTCTGAACAGCTTATTAAAATCCAAGTATTAAATTTACATTTATGGTAACTTTCTCACATAGATATTTTATGTAATCTAGATTATAATCAAAATAAAGCAAATCCAATAATTTGAATGCCACAGAATTTTTGTAAAAAATGGAGGATTTTAAATGAAGAAGAGAATTGTTGCATCAGGTATTCTATTAACCATTGTGCTATCAGTTTTTATTGTATCAGCAGATATTAAAAAAATCGGCGATGTTATTGGGAAAGTACTTTACACCGATATTAAAACCTATATAGATGGTTATGAAATTGAATCATACAATATTGGGGGCAGGACTGTAATACCAGTTGAGTCACTTAAAGCGTATGGGTATAATGTAAAATGGAATGATAAAGAGAGGCGACTAGATGTTATATCTCCAGCAACAAGTACCATTTCTGGAAAAGTAGGGTTACCAGAAGGAACAGTAGCGCCAAAGGGTGGTATTAATATTCAAATTGACGCACTTGTAAACTCAAATGATCCTAATATACCGCCAATAGATGGTATGAATCTTTGGGGAATAAAGTCCACTCGTGTCATTATTCCCGAAGGAAAGGGTAGCATAGAATATTCAATACCGGTTCTTTTAGAGTATAAAGATGCCAAGTTTGCAGAAAATATGCAATTCACACCTAAATATGTGCTTAGGGTCCATTATAACTGGTTAATAGGTAGTTACAAAGCAGAGAGGGGCTTTTATGGCGACAAAACATTAGATTTAAGCACCGGACTAAAAACTAACATAGACTATACCATAGATATCAGCACAAAGTAGTGGCCTTACGCTATTCAGTCAACAACTACCTTATAAATAAAATCTGATACAACTGATCTTTTAAAAGCAGGTGATTTTCACACTGCTTTTTTGTTTTACTATTCCAACCCCTAGTTATATTTTCGATTTCATAAATAAAACATCTTTTAATCTTTGATTTCAAATAATTCGAAAATAATATTTCATAGATACAGATACTTAAAGTTCTTGTATAATCTTCAAGATATATCGTTAGTAAAGCTGTAAATAATATTAATAACAGATCATTGATTTAATAAAGCTGCTATGTAAGTAATAAATGGAGGAGATAATGAAAAGAAAAATAATTGCAATTACGGTTTTGATATTGTACACGCTTGTAATTGGATTAGATTGCTCTGTCTACGCCGATGATAATGAAAAAGTCGTTGTGCTTGTTTACCATCACTTACTAAAAGATAGTGAAAATAAAAATAAAATCAATGCTGCTATTGTTTCAGTCGAAAACTTTGAAAAGCAGATGAAATACCTTCACAATAATGGCTATAAAACAATAACCATACAAGCATTAAATAATTATCTAAAGTATGGAAAGTCTTTGCCAAAGAAAAGTGTCCTCATCACTTTTGATGATGGCTATAAGAGCAACTATGTTTATGCGTATCCAATATTAAAAAAGTACAATTTCAAAGCATCAATATTTATGATAACTGGCTCAATACCAGATATACCACAACCTTTTAACCCAAACAGGTTATCCTTTATGAGTAAAGGAGAAATAGTAAAAAGCAAAGATGTATTTGAGTTCGCTTGCCACACACATAGCCTTCATAAGCTTGAAAAGAATAGAAAAAGCGCATTGCTAAATTCAGAAAAGAAAACCATTGCAAAGGATCTGAGAATGAGTAAGCAGTTAATATATACAAAATTCTTTGCGTACCCACATGGGCAATATAACAAACATATTAAGAATATTCTTAAAGAAGAAGGTTTCGAGCTGGCCTTCACAGTAAAAAAAGGCTCAGTGAGCAAGCAAAGTAACCGATTTGAGCTAAATAGAGTGCCTATATTTTATAATACTTCTATTTATGAATTCAAAAAAATTCTTAATGGATACAAGGAATGAAGAAAGCTATGCACCATAGTAACGATTAAAAAACTAAAGATAAAGAATATTTTTGATATGGTTGAAATGGTTTAGTTAATGGGACTTTGGAGCTGAGTTTTTAGAGGCAAAAGATATTGAAAAGAAATGATATTAATTTCTTGATACAACGTGTCCGATAATGCCCACACTACAGGAATAATAACCCAAATATGCAATATCCTTAAGCGCATATAGCCCTAACAGGCCGAATGCGCTCTTACTTTCTGCTGTTCATCTCCACATTGGTTAGAAGCTGTCAGCGTAATATTATATTTTCACAATCTGCATCAGATCATCGCCAGTTATCAGTTTTCTCTGGTAATCGGCTTTTGCTTTGGACGCAGCCTTTGACCATGTGCGGAATTCATCCCGTGTCATATCCTTGCCGGAGAAATCAGCATTCGTCTTGCCGTCAGCACGGTAAAAGCGGGAGTAGATTTTATTGTACTCGGTCTCAAATTTACGCAAGTGTGAATGATAAAATTAAGGAGACCAAAAACGCGCGTAAGAAGGATACCACCTTTTAATAAAAAATAGGCCGATGTGATAATATTATGTTTGTTGATGAAGCAGACATAATATTACAGGAGGTCAAAAAATGAAGAAGGAGAAAAGGTGGGTCATGTATTGCAAAATTCAAGTTATGAAGAGCGAGGGTTTTTCCCAACGCAGGGTATCGGAATTAACAGGATACAGTCGGAAGGCTGTCCGGAAGTATTGGGATATGACACCAGACCAATATGATGAGCAGATCTTGGGAAAAGCAAAGAAGTCGAGTCTGGAACAGCATAAGGAACAAATGCTTATGTGGTTGAGAGAGTACAGAGGAGTAACAGCAGCACAGGTTTTCGATTGGTTACAGGAAAAGTATCAGATAGAGCTTTGTGAAAGCAGTGTAAGACGGTATGTTAACAAACTGAAAAAGGAATATAACATCAAAAGTACAGCTCCCGAGCGTGATTATCAGGCACTTCCTGATCCGCCAATAGGGTACCAGATGCAAATTGATATTGGAATTGTAACGGTTGAGAATCTTGTCACCCGTAAATATCATAAGCTGTATTGCATTGGCTTTGTGTTATCAAACTCCAGATATAAGTACGGAATATGGTATGATTACCCGCCTACAGCAAGCAATATGGTTAATGCTATAAAGGCATGCTTTGAATGGATGGGTGGCAAACCAAAGGAGCTTGTATTTGATCAGGACAGGCTCATAGCTGTAGATGAGAACTATGGAGATATCATATATACAAAGGAGTTTGAAGCTTTCAGACAAAGTGAAAAGCTTAATATTTATTTATGCAGGGGTGCTGATCCGGAAAGTAAAGGTCGGGTTGAAGCTGTGGTAAAATTCTTCAAGAACAACTTTGCAAGGTACCGTCCATACACTGAGCTGTGGCAATGGGAAGAAGAATTTGAACAGTGGCTATCAAGATGCGGTAACGGGAAGAAGCATTCCATAACAAAGAAAATACCGGCGGAAGTATTTGAAGTAGAACGCGAATACCTCACACCGATATCCTATGAAAATAATAATATACTCGATAAAAATATATTAACACGAGCAGTAAGGAAAGACAACACGGTATTTTATGATGGCAACCGATACAGCGTGCCAATAGGAACATACAACAATCATAAAGAAGTAAAAATTGAGATAAAAGAAGATGAATTATGGGTATATGATATATTCCGGGATGTACTATTTGCAAAGCATAAGATAAGTCTGGAAAAAGGGCGGCTGATTCAAAACAACAACCATCTCAGGAATACCGAAGAAAAGGTAAATGAAATGCAAAATAAGCTCCTGGAGAGACTATCCGCCGCTGTCGGCACTAGAGAAAAAGCAAAGATATTCTTAGAGGGCATAAAACATGAGAAACCAAGATACGCAAGAGATCAATACAAAATAATCGAAAAAGTCATAAGCGACACAGAACAGGAAGTACTATTAAGAGCCCTTGAGTTTTGTACAATAAACAGCCTGTATAGTGCTGTAGATTTCAGGGATGCTGCAGCACACTTCAGGAAAATAGCTATCAATGCAAGCTCAAAAGAAGAATTGAATAATACTCCTCCTCTAATAGACAGCAAGCTGTTGCATAATGTAAATGTAAGCAAGCGTGATATTGGAGAATATATAAAAAGTCTTAGAGGAGGTAATGTAAAATGTCTGAATTAGCAAAGGTTCAAGAACTGCTGAAATATCTTAATCTTAATGAATCTGCAGCAAAGCTTGAAGATATGTTAAGCAGTGCTGCATTTAAAAACAACACTCCCCTGGAAGTAATAAGGACACTTCTGGAATATGAATCCGAAAGCCGAAGAGAAAAAGGCAGAATTAAAAGGACAAAAGCAGCAGCGTTTCCATATTGGGAGACAATAGAAAGCTTTGATTTTAACCGTAAAGGCTTCAGGGGTATAACAAAGCTGCATATGAAGCAGTTATCGGAACTAACCTGGCTGGAAAGTGCATTCAACATTATGTTCCTGGGACCTCCCGGACTGGGAAAGACGAGATTGTCTATAGGGTTAGGCATAAAGGCGATTGATGCCGGATATAATGTAGCTTTTGTGACTTTAGAGCAATTGATGCAACTTTTAAAAACCGAAGAAATAAGGACAAAATCCAGCCGAAGAGTAAAACAGATAAAGAATAGTGACCTTGTGATACTGGATGAGGTGGGCTTCCTGCCCATCTCAAGACAGGAGGTCAATAAGCTATATGAGTTCATAAACGAACTTTATATGAAAACATCAATAATCCTGACTAGTAACAAGGGTTTTGAGGAATGGAGCGAATTTCTTGGGGATAGCGTAATTACAGCAGCAATTCTAGATAGGCTTGCTCATCAGTGCGAAATATTTACGCTGGAAGGACCAAGCTGGCGCATAGAAAACCGGAAAACCATACTGAATGGTCTTGAAAAATAGGTTCCAAAGTGGTATCCAAAATATGCGCGTTTTTGGTATCTTTTATATTGACGTTTACACGCAAGTATTCATCCGACTCCAAGCTCTGTTCATAACGGAGCAGCGGACCAATTTCCTGACAGGTCTTACCGCCTTCATATTCCCTGTCACAGTACTCGCGCTTGCGCTTATCAATCAGCACGAAATATCTTCCGCATAGGCGACATCGCTTGACCTGAATCCCTTGCTTGAGCATTTCCACGAATTCCAGAAACAGCATTTCACCCAGCGACTGTACATGGTAGTAAGGCAAAAGGCTCACCTTGGATTTGTCTGTGTTTATGGATGCCAACAGTTCTTTTGTATCAGTGATTCCCGCATCATTAATCTCCTGTGTCCTTTTGTAATCCAGAAAGCCTTTTTTAGCTGGCATAATCGCAAAGCCCGTAGGGATGGTAAACCCGTTCAAGTCCGGATATTTGAAATAGAACGCACTTACCCGCTCCGCTGTTGGTCTGCCGGTGTAATTGTCTTTGTCAAGGCAAAGGCCCAGCGCAAAAGAGAAGATATCGTACAGTGCTACGATAGAATCGAGATACAGAACGCATTCCCGAAGCTGCTCCAGCAACTGTCTGTCTAACTCTTCGCTTCCATGCACGGCTGCCATCACCATCTCTTTTTCATCCTTCATCACGATTGGCCCCGTCAAGATATTGTTCAGTGCACCGGTCACAAAAAAATGTGCGTACTCGTGTTTGTCTTTGAAAACATCCGCAACGCCAAAAACAGCTTTCCGCATATCGTCATAGCTTTGGATTGTCAGAGGCATTCCAAGCAGTTCCTTTATTTTCAGCACAAAAGGATTAATATCCAGCTCACAGAAGCTGACCAGACCTTCCCCGATTTGTGTGCCGCGCTTAAAGCCGTGATGCTTCTCATCTGAGTATGAGATAACGTCAATATACCTATCGCTGTCTATGAAAACCTTGCAATAAGGGTACATGTCTGGCCTCCTTTGCAAATAATCGAATTTAGCAAAAATAAATTATTTATATTCTCTGTATCATTCTATCACGGCCCCTGTGAAAATAAAAGCAGGAGAAACAGAAAGGCTCCTTGACAATCGAATAGCCGCAGCCGGAGTGGATACTCTCAGGGAAGCATGCCAGGACCTTACAAAACAAGCGAGCGTGCCAATGGGATGAAAACGCTGTGTTGGTCACGCAAGACCGCAGGGCAGGAACTTGACCGGGAGTGCGGTGCAGAATCTGAAATCAAATATCCTTCGGGACGGAGGTGAAATATGCAGAAAAAGAAAAACAAGCTCATCCGCATGAGCGATATCGAAACGGAGCAGGTGCAGTGGCTGTGGTATCCGTTTATTCCCTACGGCAAAATCACAATCATCCAGGGCGATCCAGGCGAAGGCAAGACTTCTTTTGTTTTGGCGATGATTGCTCTGCTGACAACGGGCAAACCGCTGCCGGAGGATAAAACGGTGGCGGAACCTATCAGAGTAATCTACCAGTCTGCGGAGGACGGTCTGGCGGATACGATTAAGCCAAGGCTGGAGGCATCCGGTGCCGACTGTTCCCGCATACTGGTCATTGACGAATCAGTTAAGGAACTGACGCTGTGCGATGAACGGCTGGAACAGGCTGTACAGGAAACCGGTGCAAAACTGATTGTGCTTGATCCGCTGCAGGCTTATCTCGGAGGTAACGTGGACATGCACCGGGCCAATGAAGTGCGTCCTGTGTTTAAGCGTCTCTGTGCTATAGCTGACCGGACCGGCTGCGCTATCATACTCATCGGTCACATGAACAAGGCTCAAGGATTGAAATCATCCTATCGCGGACTTGGTTCCATCGACTTTCATGCGGCGGCAAGAAGTGTGCTTCTGGTCGGCCGACTGAAAAGCGAACCGTCTGTCCGTGTCGTTGCTCATGATAAAAGCAACCTGGCGCCGGAGGGTAAGTCCATTGCCTTCTCACTTGATGCAGAAAACGGCTTTCAGTGGATAGGCTATTGTGATGTATCCGTAGACGATATTCTCTCCGGAACAGGTTCGGTACAAACAAAGACAGTGCAGATGGAGAATGAACTCAGGCGGATGCTCATTGAACCTGTTTTAGCGGAGGATGTGTTTCGGCGGGCGGCAGAGCTTGATATCTCTGAGCGAACGGTGAAGATTGCTAAAAAGAATCTGGATATCCAATCGGACAGAATCGGTGAGCACTGGTATTGGCGTCTTCCTGAGTCAAGGGTGTAAGGGTGCAATGTCTTACATACTTTGCATCCTTGCACCCTTTCCGAATGTAAGCCATGTTGGCTCACTTTCCTGCCGCTGTTATTATAATGAATCCAGAAATGCACCAACATGGCTCATTTTTCCCTATGATACAAAATCCCTATTAAAGTGCGAACCAGTTATGAGAATGTCAATAATCCAAATTTGGTACGGCACCGTAAAGCTTGGTACCACTCCCTTCCGATAGCCCGCAAAGGACATAATGCCCCGGCTGTGGATAGCGGTAAAAAGCAAAGCAACGGACGCACACACTCCCGCCTGTGTGCCCCTGTGTCGCGTTTTTTGAGGCAGGGTGGCATCATAATACCTGCTTGGGTAGTATAAGGCCTGTCCGGGGCTTTGTGAAATAGCTTAGTAAAGGCAAAGTTAACCCTGGAACTGAGCCTCATAACATACCGCTTTTTTGAGGGTGAACCATACGGTCGAAAGTATATGCAGGTTAAAGCGCGGTGCTGCAAGCCGCACCGACGCATACCACAACGCCCCGCAATGCGGGCCGTGACAAAGATTTCCGGGATATGGCAAAAGGTGCACCTGTAAATGGGGGCGGCGACGTGTGAAGCGTCCCTTCACTGCCAAAGTGCCAATGTTCAGGTCTTATTACGGAAGTCCCATACGGAATTTTAGAAGAAATGGAGGTCATTACATGAAACAGGACAAAAAAGAAAAGGTCGGGATCTGGATGTATCCCTGCATGATAAAACAGATTGACGCAGCCTATCCGCTGCATGAAATCTCAAGCCGGAGCGAATTTGTGTGCATGGCGGTTGAGTTCTATCTCGGCTTTCTACAGTCAGAATCAAGTCAGGAATACGTCAATAAGACGACGTTTTTATTCTTCGAAAATCAATTTGCCAAGCTGGAAGCACGGATATGCCGTCAGCTATTTAGGATGTGTGTGGAGCAGTCGATGATAGCAAATGTCTCTGCAAGTCAGATAAAAGGCATGACCGATGAGCTGATGGCCGCACTCAGAAAAAAGTGTGTTAAGGATGTTAAAAATACCATCGGTAACATCCGGTATGACAAAATCTATAGCTTTCAGAACCAGGAATTTGAGGATACGGAGGATGATGATGAAGCAGACGACTGAGAAAATCACGGTTTCATTACCTGCTGATACGCTGCGAATGGCAGATGAAAAGTACAAAGTTTTGGGATTTGAAAATCGCTCGGATTTCATCAATACAGCTATACGGGAGTACATCAGCCGGGATATTCTGCGTCAGTTTTCCGGCGAGCTGGCAGAAATCTATGGCAAAATCGAGCGCAGTGAAATCAGGAATCTGGAAGAACACCTCTCAAAGCTGTCATATAAAATTGCGGTTGAGATAGCCCAAATGAATCTGTTTCTAACGTCAATTATGGAAGTTCCATACCTTGATACGCATAAGCTTCGGGGCAAAGCTGTTCAGATGGTCAACAACAGTAGAGGCTATGTTCCCCTGACGGAAGCAGTCAAAAGTAGAATGGAGATTCGATATATGGATGACACGGATGAATCATAAAAGATTATATTCAGTAAATCAACAGGAGGGCTGAAACCATGAAACCACAACAGGAATGTATCACCGCTTATGTCTTTTCTGGGTATATTTATCTGCTCCCGGATGGGCATCCAAGCAAATCAAAAATCGAAAAGCTGTTTAAAGAGAAGGGCATACGGAAGCATCGACTATGGCGCAGGAACATCAAAAAGGTTACCCGCCATTACATCGAAACCGGTGTCTTGGGCGGATATGAAACGGTAGGGATCAAGGATAAAATGCTCGATGGCAAGCCAATTCCGATGTTCGAGGACACGGAATTGAAGGAGCAGCCCGACAGCATCTGCCTTGAACGGCACATGGAGATAGCCGGAAAAAGGTTTGTTGTAAGCTCGGTGTTCCCCAAAACCGCTGCATTATTACCTACAGATAAGCTCCTCTCCTTAATCGATAAAGAACAGGAAAACGAACGAAATTCTTTTCAATAATTCAGTAGACTTCCGGCAAACTCTTCGGTATGCTTGGGATTGCGGAGCAATCCGCAACCCCAGCATTCCGTATCGGTTTGCCAAACGAAAGGGAGGCTTTTATGAAACAGGCAAACCCAAAATATACAATACTTTACGGCAGACTTAGCCAGGAGGACGAGCGAGACGGCGAGTCCAACAGCATTCAGAATCAAAGACTGATGCTGGAGAAATACGCCGCCGACAACGGCTTTGAAAGCACTATCTTCCTTTCTGACGATGGTTATAGCGGCACAAACTTCGACCGTCCAGGCTGGAACGAGGTGATGAGGCTGGTCGAAAGCGGCGAAGTGGCAACCGTCATCGTCAAGGATATGTCCCGGCTAGGAAGAAACTACTTACTGGTTGGGCATTACACCGAGATGGTGTTCCCCAGCAACGGCATCCGCTTCATCGCAATAAATGACAATGTGGACAGCCTCTACGGAGATAATGACTTCACTCCGTTCAAGAATTTGTTTAACGATTTCTACGCCAAGGATACCAGCAAAAAAATCCGTGCGGCCAAGAAAGCGCAGGCGGAACGCGGCGAACGAGTTGCAACCAGAGCCCCCTACGGGTACAAGAAAGATGAAAGCAATCCAAAGAAAAAGATTGTTCCCGATGATGATGTTGCCCCGATAGTACAAAGGATTTTCAACCTCTGTGTTGGCGGGAAAGGTCCCAGTCAGATTGCGAGGCAGCTAAAAAACGAGCAGGTTATGACGCCCGGAAACTACTATTACAATAAGACAGGTGTTCTTTTAACAGGCGTGGACACTACAAGGCCTTATGACTGGAGCGACACTACAATAGCCAGTATTCTGGAGGATGAAGTTTATCTTGGGCACACCATAAGCCTGCAGTCCACGACGATATCCTACAAAAACAAGAAGCGGATCGAGCGTCCTAAAGCGGAACAGTTACGCTTCGAAAACACCCACGAGCCGTTGATAACTCAAGAAATATGGTCTATCGTGCAAGATATCCGCAAACGCAAAAGACGCAGGGCGAATATGGCTGAACAAAATATGTTCTCCGGTCTGGTCTATTGCCTTGACTGCAATCAAACGCTGGTTCTCCACCGGGCACACACTATGGACGCCGTAAAAAACAATTTCATGTGCTCCACCTATAAGAAGCGCGGCAAGGAAAAATGCACTGGCCACTACATCAGGGAGTATCAACTGGCAGCCATCATACTTGACGATCTGCGGCGAGTAACCCACTTCGCCAGGCAACAGGAAGCTCTATTCATCCAGTATATCAACCGGAAAAACAACGCCGAAACAAAGCGCGAAATTGACCGGCTACAAAGAGAACTGGATGTTATGCGCCGGAGAGATACAGAACTCAGCACCTTGTTCAAAAGAACCTATGAGGACAATGTGCTGGGACGAATCAACAACGAACAATTCCGGATGCTGTCTGACGACTACAATGCAGAACAAAAAAATCTGAAGGAAAGAATTCCTCAGACAGCGGAGCGAATCCAGAAGCTACAGGATTCCGTTGCTAATGTTATCCGATTTATCGATAAGGCAAGACGGTATACCGAAATTAACGAATTAAGCGGTGAGCTGCTGAACCTGTTTATCGAGAAGATTGAAGTCGGCGAGCGTGGAGAACGATACTCCAGAACAGCGGAACAAGCGATTATAATTCACTACCGTGACATCGGTGTCATCGGTGCATTTGCAGAAGAAGCCGAGAAAATAGCCGAACAACGGCAAAGGCAGACAGCTTAATCTGCTGTCTGCCTCAACCATTACCCACGGCTCAAATTATGTCCCTATGAACACGAGCCTAAAACCACAGGGGTTTTTATTCATACGCCTTTCATGGATTTTTCATATACTTCAAGGGTCTCTGCAGCAGTTTTAAACCATGAGTATTCTTTAGCCTTCTCAATGCCCATCAGGCTGTATCTATGCCATTCATCCCCGTCGGTAAGCAGTGTGAGCATTGAGTCGGATATATCATCTACAGAGTATGGATCTGTAAGAAGGCATGCATCTCCGACAATTTCAGGTATTGAAGACACGTTTGAAGTTATGACGGGTATACCGCATTGCATTGCTTCCAATGGAGGCAGGCCAAAGCCCTCATACAAAGAGGGATAAGCAAATAATTCCGCTCCGTTGTAAAAGTAAGGCAGATCTGCAGTGGGGACAAAATTCAGGAATTTTACATAATCGCACAGCTCCAGTTCTTCGGTAAGCTTCCAAAGAGCTTTGAAGGATCTGGAATGCTCTCCGAGTATAAGAAGGTTGATAACCTCCTCTTTCTCAATTATTACTTTCTTAAAGGCCCTTATCAATCTGGCAATATTCTTCCTTTGGCTGAAGCCTCCCAGATAGAGAACATACTTCTTATCCACACCATACTTGTTGAAAATAACTTTTTTTGCATTGTCCCTATCCAAGGGCCTAAAAATAGGATCTGCCGCCAAATGAGTTACCGTTATTTTGTCATCATCAATTCCGAAGTATCTTTGGATATCCGATTTGGAGTGGTGAGACACAGTTATTATGTGTGCTGCATCCTCCAAAATATAAGGAGTATATTTCAAGGTATAGTCCAGGTGCGGCCTGTCTACGGTTTCAGGCATAATATAAGGAATAAGGTCGTGGAGAGTTATTACTTTTACGCCCTTGAAGCAATTGGGAAGCCCTATACCATTGACGGTATTGTGGAAAACATCAATGGGATAATTGACATCCCATTTAAGTTCGTATACATTTCGCCAAAAATCAAGGCGCCTTTCACCAATCAGAAGGTTTTTTGGTATATCATTGATTTCAAAATAATCGGTTCCATCCTTATAGGGGTAAAACAAAAATATGTTTCTTAAATGCTTAAGCTTGTTCAGGTTTTCCAGCAGGTTATTGGTATAGGTGGCCAGGCCGGAGCCGATATGCCAGGTTATTACTCTTCCGTCAATGCCAAGGTTCATGTTTTTTAGCCTCCCGAAATACGCATATTATTGTAAAAGTATACTTTCCTGTATAATGAGGATGCAAGGAAAGGTGCAGTGTGAGACGCCTTTTTAATCATAATATGTGAGTGGGAAAAGAATGTGATATATTGCATTGATTAAAGTTGATTTTCAGGGGGAAACGCATGAATAATTACGGTGAAACATGAAACCCGGTTTCAAAGGAATACAAAGAGGTTCATGAGGAACCGTATATATCAGATATAAGCAGTACTGTACTGCAGCCCGGTATGGTATTCAGAATAGAAGACCTTGTAATGGTAACTGAGAATGGAGTAGAAGTGCTGAACAAGTTCACGAAGGAATTGATTGAGATATGAATAAAGCCTGTTGCATCCGCAACAGGCTTTTATTATTTACTAAGCTGATACGTTTTCATTTTTTGATTTTGGCCCTTTATACTCCGGAGCCGATGGGTCATCTTCCAGCTTCATCATTGTGATTCCGGTGAAACCGAATATAATTGAGACTATCGGGTTAACCAGATTCAGGAAGCAGTATGGGAAATACTCA
>ERZ795044.1135-NODE-1135-length-24232-cov-5.147496_pt1 | contig 24232 bp, 17 predicted proteins | sample MGYA00375128_ERZ795044 | MGnify/ENA primary metagenome ERZ795044 (study PRJEB30173, sample SAMN05720213) | anaerobic digester metagenome | isolation source: active sludge of municipal wastewater-treating anaerobic digesters | place: USA | collected 2014-12-22 ... | reverse complement strand
CAGTATCAGACTACTGATCAGACAAAGGCATACAAAAGGAATGTTTCGAAATTTTTTGTTTTTCATTGTACTCTTATTTGATGATTATGGTAAATCATTTTGATTTTTCCTGTGGTATTTCTAACCGGATCGTTGCTGAATAATTATTTGTTTCATCTGACTCGATGACCCTGTTCCGGTCATCTGCTTTAATCCTGAATTCAAAAAAGCCATTCCTGATTTCATTCTCCGGTTCCATGAAGCGATACACTTTTACAAAGGAGGCACCCGGGGCTGTTGCCGGCGCAATGATCGCATCATTGATTCTTGATTCTTTGTGGCTTCCGGTGGTACTACTGTAATAACCTGCAATCTGGTATTCTCCACTGGGGCCCTGCCCGATATTTTTAACCCGGATCAGTACCTGGATACAAACCATTTTTTTTATTGCATCACGGGTAACCGACACCAGGCTCAATTCTTCTACCCTCAAATCCGCTTGAACAGTACGGGACTGGGCCGGACTGATCCCGGGCGAAGCCACCAGAAAAAAAACAGGAAAATATAATAGCAACAGCCGGTTCATCAGGTTACAGTTTGGTAAAATTGGAGTGGCGATCAGATTTTCATCTCCTGTTTTCAGCTAGTTCTTACAAACCAATTACAGTGAAATGCGCATAAAAATCAAGAAAGGTTCCTCCGGATGCGGTAATGGCATATCCATCACGGGAACCACGTGCTTTTAATGGTCCCATCGTCAGGTGATTATTGGCAGCATTCAGGGTTCTTCCATCAGTATCCGCCCGGTTGAAAGGAAAAGATTTATTAACCGGAGCCGTCATCCGCACATTGGAAGAGAAATCATCACAGAGATCGCAGGTTTTGTGCGCAGAACCCAGGTCTGCATTGATGGTCAATCCTGCCCTTCTGTCGCGGACCGCACTGGCACCAATGGCATATTTGGCAACGGCTTCACCACCACCACCGGTAATATATACCACCGCACTGGGTGCCGGTGTAACCGGGTTGCCATTATGTACGAGGTTTCCCAATCTCGGCGCTGATGCAGAACTGGGATGAGAGAATGCCTGGAAAGTAAAAGCGTCGGGCCTGAATGTGGCTGGCGCTGTCATCGGCAACAACACCTGTGCTGCTCCATCAGGAGCTGATTCATACATTTTAACTTTCAGGCTGCCGAAGAAACGCTTACAGTCATTATTATGAATAGTTGTGGAAATCCCGTTGAATTGAACATAGATATACACCAGGTCATCAGAACGAATTCCGCAAACTTTGGAGAGATCTGCAGAGGCCACTGAACCAGTATAGGCAGACTCATCAGGGAAATCGCTGATACATCTGCGGATATAAACAATTTTGCCTTCCGGAACCCGGAAAGAAACATTACCTGGTTTAAATGGTGGAACCAGTTTGCCGTTCTCCCAACGGAACTTTCCGGTTCTTCCCTTGAACTTGGGATACTCGAACACTTCAATATCACTGACCTCATTCAATACCCCGATAATCGGCCCCTTATCAATATACTTTTGAATGATTTTGGCCGTATCAGGCTTCTGGGAATGGATGCTGCCCAATGAAATAAACAGCATAAAAAACAAGATTACATTTTTCATATTGGTTGTATTTGATAATTGCATGAGAAGGAATACGAATCCATCTTATAAATGGTTCCGTAAAATTCAGCAACCCATTCATACAAGTCAATTACACAATCGGGTAGTAGTAGAGCAGGAAATTCTTTGCGGTAGACAGCTGCAAGCAGCCTTGCGGATGAAAAAGCAGACATCAACAGGCGACAGATCGGAGAAAATAAATAGCGGATTAATCCAGCCTGATGATTTTATGCTGCAGGGCCTTGGCTACGGCTTCGGTGCCGCAATTCACATGGAGCTTGTGGTAAATATTCTGGAGATGCTTTTTCACCGTATCAATGGTGACATTACTTTTATCTGCAATCATTTTATAGGAATTCCCTTTCACAAGCAGTTCCAGGATCACGGTTTCCCGGTTGGTGAGGTTAAAATCACTGACCGGTTGCTGCTGGTTCCTGAAGAACTGAAATACTTTCTGTGCTACAAAGGGACTCATCGGCGCACCGCCCTGCATCACTTCCTGCAGGGCAGTAATCAACTGCATGGGTGAAGTATTCTTGAGCAGGTATCCGTCTGCACCGGCGCAAATGGAATCAAAGATGCGGTTATCATCATCAAACATGGTATGCATCACTACTTTGGTGAGTGGTGCAGCCTGTTTGATCTGTTTTACCCCTTCCACTCCCCCGATACCGGGCATATCAATATCCATCACCACCAGTTCCGCTGCCATTCCGATCACTTCTTCAGCGGCCTTATTGCAATCCGGAAACGCCCCTGCCACTTTAAAAAGCTGCTCATCATTGAGCAGGATTTCCAGGGATTGCCGGAGCCGGTGATTATCCTCATAAATCAAAACCCGATAAGCCATTGCTTCAAATATAGATTTTTTATATCCCCGCTGGTATTACACAATCGGGTAGTATTTATTTACCCGGTTTTCATCCGCAGTTCCACCAGGGTTCCCTTACCGGGTGTGGATTCAATCCTGCATTGCCCTTGTTCTGTCAGGGCCCTTTGTTGCATATTAGCCAGTCCGTTCCCTGATTTCACCAATTCTTTATCAAAACCCTTTCCATTGTCCTTTACCTGCAGGATGATTTCATTGCCTGCTGTACGGAGACTGATGCTTGCTTCTGTAGCAGCGGAGTATTTGACCAGATTATTCACTGCTTCCTTGAAAACAAGATAGAGGTCTCTCCTGCGGGTCATGCTGAGATTAATTTTTTCACCTGCCGGAGGAAAATCAAAGCTCCCGCTGATCTGTTTGCCATCCAGCATATCAGCAGCATATCGTTTCATGCGGATAAACAGATTATCAATTTCATCGTATTTGGGATTGATATTCCAGACGATATCTGAAAGGGATTCACTGATCCGCTGAATATCTTCTGATGCCCTGGAAAGATATTCTTTTGATTTTTCCGGTTGCTCCAGGTTGCGTCTTGCCAGTTCATTCAGGATATTGATATTACTAAGTGATGCACCGATATCATCATGTAAATCCTGGCTGATGGAATTCCGCATGGCCAGCAGATTTTTCTGCTGTTCGAGTTTTTTCTTCAGCTGGTAGCGGTTAAAAAATGCGTACCCGAGTAAAAGCGCCAAAATCAGTAAACCCAGCAGCAGATTACGGAAGGTTCGCTGATTACTGATTTCCTTTTCCTGTAATTGTTTTTCCTTTTCTGCCAGCTCCAGTTGCTGTTTACTGGCAGTAGCAATCAACTCTTTTTTTACCAGTTCCTCTTCCTGACTGGCAATCCGGGCATCCTGTAATTCTTTTGACTGGGAGAGCAGGTCAATTTCATTTTGTTTTTGTTTTGCCTCCAGCAGGTTCCCGGCAATCACCGCATTTTGTTTTTCTATTTCCAGCTCCCGGAGTCTTTGCAGGGTACTGAGCCGGCTGATTTCGTTATCCTTTTTTTCGGTTTCATATTTTGTCCTGATTTCTTCAATTTTAGACAAAGTACTATTGGCATTCATACTATCCCGGTAAAGGATATAGTTTTTATAGTTGTCGTAGGCTGCCGCATAATTTTTCCTGGCCAGGTAAAAATTACTCATCTTTTCATAGGCGTTCCCGATATTTTCTTTGTTAGCCAGTTCGCGGGACAGCGTCAGTGCTTTGCGGTAGAGGCTGTCAGCAGCCACCGAATCCTGTGTGGCATTGGCCATATTCCCGGCTGATACATAGAGTCTGGATAATACCTGTTTATTGCCCATCTCTTCAAAAATCCGGATCGCTTTATTTTGCCATTCAAGGGCTTCATTATATGCTTTATTCCTGCCGGCATAAGCCGTCATACCAGAGTATGCGGTAGCCATCAGGCGGGGGTTCTTCAGTTCCTCAGCATATTGTACAGCCTTTTGTAAATATTGCAGCGACTGGGGCATATTGTTTTTCAGAATGAATAACTGACCCACATTCACATAGGTAACCACCAGCCCGGTTCGGTCATTGATTTTTTCTCTTTGTGTGATGCTTTTTTGCTGATAGGCAATGGCATCATCTGTTTTGCCCATCAGGTAATAAACAGATGAAATATTGCTATAGGTTTCCCCCATCCCTTTTTCCTGGCCGTTTTGTTCAAATAAACGGAGTGCCCGGAAGAACCAGTCGATGGCTTTGTCCTTTTCTCCAATGGAGAGCGCTACAGAACCCAGGTTACTATATACTTCTGCAGTTTTTTCAGATTGCGCTTTTTCTAGACCAAGTCCCAGGGCCAGTTTGTAATTAGTTTCTGCTTCTTCTTTCTTTCCCATTTCCTGGTAATAAACCCCGTTGCGATTGTATACGGCAATCAAGCCCGCTGTGTCTTTTAACTGCTGGGCAATTTGTAAAAGGGAAGAATCATATTTTCTCATCTCCCTCAGCCTGCCTGTTTGCTGCATCATATCCGCCAATTGCTGCAAAGCAGCCGCTTCCGCTCTTTTGTTTTTTCCGTTTGAAGCGGTGTGGATGATTTTTTCCAGAGTGGTCTTAGCAGAATCAAAATAGCCACGTTGAATATGCCGGTCAGCCTCCTGCTGCAACTGGCTGATGTTGGCTGTTGTAGCTGCAGGTTGTGACAATAGGATCAGGGATTGTAAAAAAAACATCCCGGTTAAAAAATATGTCTTCATGTATGGCCTGTAAAAATTACAAAAAAAACCGAATGGAGGTTCGTTAACTTTGTTGCATGCAATTATCAGGCCCGGTTGTGCTTTTTGATGGTGTTTGTAATTACTGTAACCGGATGGTCAATTTTGCGATTCGGAATGACCCTAACGCCCGTTTGAAATTCGCCCCGCTGCAATCGGAAACCGGACAAACCCTGTTCAAACAATTTGGCATTTCCCCCGATGCAGACACCCTTGTTTTTATAGACAATAATAAAGCCTATACCTATGCCCGGGCCGGTATCCGTATTTGCAGGTACCTGCGCTGGCCGGTTAAATTATTATACGGACTGATCATCATTCCGGCATTCATCAGCCAGCCCTTTTACAAGTGGATTGCCCGCAACCGGTACCGGTGGTTTGGTAAGAAAGACAGTTGTATGATTCCCTCTCCCGATATCAGGGATAGATTTCTGGATTGATACTACCGGCTACTGATCGCAGCGGCCACTTTATCAATGTTCAAAACCCCGTAATTAAAGATATGGGTGGAGCCATCGGTAAGCGTGAGAACAACCTTTTTGGCCAGGAAACTTTTTTCGGTATTGACCTGGCCGATCTCATCCTTCCGGATAGTCAGGTAGCCTTCACTTCCCCAATGCACAAACATGGCTTCGGAGAGTAAGCCCTTTGCCGAAATATCATACTTCGCATCGTAGAGTAATCGTTTATTGGTTACCGTTAGTTTACCATTGTATTTTCCACCTCCCGGAGGAATATAGATCAGGGTCCAGGTATCGATGATGGTTTCTCCTTCCTGCAGTGTGAATGGGAATTTTGACATATTTTATTTTTGGGGTGTATGGGTGGTAAATCGTCCTTTCATATAAAAAACACATTGTCCGCCCATGATTACTCTTTCCTTATTTAATTGCTCACAATATACATCTCCTCCTCTGGCCGATAACTGCCGGGCCTGCATCTTTTTCTTTCCCAGTTTCTCCGCCCAGAAAGGAATCAATTGAGAATGTGCCGATCCGGTAACCGGGTCTTCATCAATCCCTGCATTGGGGGCAAAGAAACGGGAGACAAAATCAACTTTCTTTCCGGGTGCAGTAATGATTACCATCCGGTCAACCTGTTTCATTATTGAGAAATCAGGCCGGCAATTTTTGACCGCTTCTTCATCCAGTAATTCCACAATGTATTCCCGGTGTTGGTAAATACCGGCGATTTCAGGATTCCCCAATGAAGTCAGCAAAGCTGCCGGGTAAACTTCTGTTCTTTCCGGTTTCCAGGAAGGGAAATCCATATCCAGCCGTTCTCTATTGCGGGTGACGGTCAGTAATCCGCTCTTTGAACTAAAAACGACTTTTTTCTTTTTTTCTTTCAGGATTTCCAGCAAAACATAAGCCGATGCCAGGGTGGCATGTCCACAGAGATTGATCTCCAGGGCAGGTGTGAACCAGCGTATGTCATAATCCACTCCACTTGTAGCGGAAGGAACAAAAAAAGCAGTTTCCGCCAGGTTGTTCTCCATGGCAATTTGCTGCATCAGTAAATCCTCCGGCCATTTCTTTAAAGGAACCACAGCCGCCGGGTTTCCGGCAAACAAGCGGTTCGTAAATGCATCAATCTGGTAAATCGTCATAAATTAATTTTTTATAAAACTAAAGCGGCCTGATCAGCGGTAAGCATAGCAGATCGCAGCATTTGTTATAGATCAGGTTCTTTGGAAGGTTTCCGTTCATAAAACCGGGGCAGAGACCATTTCCATTTCACAGCCAGCAGCCTGATTATGAAAATAAAGAGGATGGCGAGTACGGTCACCATATCCCCATCAATTGAACATTTCAGCAGGCCGAAATAAACTATTCCCCGGCAATACAGGCCATGGCATAAATTTCTTTCCGGAACAACAAGGGAATATGATTTAATAAAACATCTCTCACCACGCCGCCAAAACAGGCGGTAATCGTACCGAGGGCGATGCAGACTCCCATGCTGAAATGTTTTTCCATCCCCAGTTTGATGCCTACTATCGTAAATAATCCCAGACCCAGTGCATCAAACAAAAAAAGGGTGGTGGTCAGGTGCCGCAGGTAACGGCCAAAGAACATCGTAGCAATTGCCGAACTGAAAATAACAATGGTGGCTGTTTCATTTCTCATCCAGCTCACGGGCAGGTTACCAATCAGGATATCACGCAGGGTTCCACCACCAATCGCAGTTACAAAGGCCAGGACCAGCACCCCAAATGGATCCAGCTTTTTTTCCATCGCCAGAAAAGCACCGGATACGGCAAATGAAATCGTGCCAAGTATATCAATAATGGTTAGAAACTGGGTAGACATGCCTGTACATTTACTGCTGATGATCCGGCATAAAAAAACCTGCCGGCTGACAGGTAGGATTCGATTATTTTATTATTCCTTTTCTTTCTTCTGTTTTTTCTCTTTCTTTTCTTTCTTCTTTGTCTTTTCATCATCCAGCCGGAAAGAAACTTTACAGATCACACCATAGGTTTTGATCTTGCCATCTTTCACATGAACTTTCATATCCTTCACCCATACTGAATCAACATTACGGATGGTTTTGGATGCTTCTGTCACGGCCTGCTGAACGGCATCATCAAATCCTATTTCTGAAGAAGCGATGAGTTCAATTACTTTAACAACAGACATGGTTTTGGTTTTAGGTAAACAATCGTTTTTGGCTGTATAAGATAATATTTTTTACAGGAAATTCAGCATTTCTCCGGCTTTCTTTCCGGTTTAACAGCCAGGATTATTCCGCCATCATCTCACTGATCACGGTTTCAATCTCTTCTGCATTGGGCTTACTGAAATAATCGCCATCACTGCCATAAGCCGGCCGGTGTGCTTTTCCTGTTATGGTACGGGGCGCCACATCCAGGTACTTGTATCCGCCCTGTTCTTCCATCACTTTATTGAACATAAATGCAGCAGCGCCACCCGGCACATCCTCATCTACAAAAACAATGCGGTTGGTTTTTTTCAACGATTCCAGGATCTGATGCCCGGTATCAAAAGGTAAGAGTGTTTGTACATCCACGATTTCACAACTGATTCCTTTCATCTCCAGCAGTTGTGCAGCTTCCTGTATGATACGCAAAGTGGATCCATAGGAGACCACCGTGATATCTGTTCCTTCGCGGATGATTTCCGGTTTACCCAGTGGGACGGTGAACTCGGTGAGATTGGTGGGTAATTTTTCTTTTAAACGGTATCCGTTCAGGCATTCGATCACCAGACCGGGATCATTACTTCTCAGCAGGGTATTATACATTCCAACAGCCTGTGTCATATTTCTGGGAACACAGACATACATACCCCGCAGGGCATTGATCACCATTCCCATCGGGGAACCGCTATGCCAGATCCCTTCCAGGCGATGACCACGGGTACGGACTATCAAAGGACAACTTTGCTGTCCCGCCGTACGGTAATGCAGGGTGGACACATCATCACTCAATGGCTGTAATCCATATAATAAATAATCGAGGTATTGAATTTCAGCAATGGGTCGTAATCCGCGCATGGCCAAACCAATTCCCTGTCCCATGATGGTGAGTTCCCGGATACCGGTATCAAAAATCCGGTTGTTTCCATGTTTCTGCTGCAATCCGCTGAAACCCTGGTTCACATCCCCAATAAATCCAAGGTCTTCCCCAAATGCCAGTACCCTGGGATGATGAGCGAAAAGTTCATCAAAAAATTTATTCAACACTTCAAAACCATTCACCATCGGAGCATCATGTGGAATCACCGGTTTTACTTCGGTTACCTTCATGGCACTCCTCGGACCTTCATTATATAACTGAGAATTATAGAGTTTATGGTTCTCTGTTTGCAGATCATTGTAATAATCCCTGGTCCAGAAGGCCGCATCGGATTTCCCGGCCAGTGTAAGTGCGGAATGCAGGGTCTTCATCACATCCCTCCTTAATGGCTCACGGGCTGCTGTGATATCCAGCGCCAGTTTTTCCAGTGCAGGTGCCTGTTCATGCAATGATTTCGCCATTGTACGGATCAGTTCACTGGCCCGGGCCACCTGTGCTTTTACCGGGGCAATGAAACGTTCCCATGCCGCAAGCTTACTATCTCTTACAAATATTTTTGCCTTATCTGCAATATCATTCAATTCATCATCGGTAGCCAGTTCATGATCCCTGATCCATTCCCTCATTTTCCGGATGCCATCCCATTCCCTTTCCCATTCCAGTCTTTCCTGTGATTTATATCTTTCATGACTGCCGGAAGTGGAATGTCCCTGTGGCTGTGTGATTTCTTCTACATGAAAAAGAACCGGAACATGCTGTTTTCTGGCCAGACTGATTCCCTCTTCAAACACTTCACACATTCCCGGATAATCCCATCCTTTCACTTTATAAATCTGTAATCCGTTAGCTGATGCTGTTTGCTGCATTCCACTGAGTGCATCGGATACAGAGGCCTTGGTGGTCTGGAACTTTTTGGGGACAGAAATACCGTACCCATCGTCCCACACAAAAACAACCAGTGGCACCTGTAACACACCGGCAGCATTCATGGTTTCCCAAAAATGACCCTCACTGGTAGATGCATCACCGATGGTGGCGAAGCAGACTTCATCACCGTTATGAGATAAATTGGAAAAATTTTTCAACTGACTGATCTGACGAAAGGCTTTGGAAGCATAGGCCAGCCCTAAGGCCCTGGGCATTTGCCCGGCCGTGGGGGCAATATCGCTGCTGATATTTTTTAAAGCGGCCAGGGGCTGCCATTCCCCTGATTCATCGACCATTCGGGTGGCAAAATGACAATTCATCTGGCGACCGGCGCTGAAGGGTTCCCGGGTCGGATCGGGGTCGGCATATAATTGTGCAAAAATCTGTTCGGCTGTAGCCAGACCGGCGGCCAGCATAAAAGTCTGGTCCCGGTAATACCCGCTGCGGAAATCCCCGGGCCGGAAGAATTTGGCCATGGCCACCTGGGCAATTTCTTTCCCATCGCCGAAAATGCCAAATTTGGCCTTCCCTCCCAATACCTCTTTTCGGCCTAACAGACTGGTTTCCCTGCTGATACAGGCAATTCTGAAGTCAGACAGCAGTTCATCCCGGAATCTTTCAAAAGAAAGTTGTTGTTCCTCCGGGCTGGCAGCTTCCGTTGTGCTGAGGGCATTGGTACCTTCCATGTCACAAAAATAGGGAGAAAGCAAGGGCTGGTTGCGCATGTTAAAAAATACCAGTTACTGAGTGCAACCCCTCTGGTTTATCTGCCATCTTTATCGTAAATTTGACCTTTACACGTATCTGATTATGCGAAAACTGGCCTTTTTTCTCATCCTGACAATTTCCTGCTTCGCGGCAGGCGCCCAGGGCAATATTGCCACTGAGGATGCCCTGCAAATCAGGGATATGTCATTTGATTTTGGGAAAATACCCCAGGGAAAGCCGGTTTACCATGTTTTTGAAATCACCAATACCGGTAAGGATCAGCTGAAACTGGATGATGTTCATGCCACTTGTGGCTGTACCACACCGGAATGGAGTAAGGATCCCATTGCTCCCGGCGCAACTGCCCGCATCCGTGTTGGTTACAATGCAGCAGCAGAGGGAGTTTTTGACAAACCGATTACGATAACTTATAACAACAGTCAGCAAAATAAAGTCATTACCATCAAGGGGATTGTATGGAAAGCCCCGGATGGCGCAGCCCCTTCCAATGCAGCTGTCAACTTTTTAAAAAAACAAACCTTTTAAATAATCAACCATGAAGAAGATCCTTTTACTTTCTACTGCTTTTATGTTCACCCTGGGTGTTATGGCTCAACCCAAACCCGATGATGTGATTAAAGTAAATGCTGAAACACATGATTTCGGTAAAATCAAACAGGGCGAGCCCGTTACTTTTATTTTTGAGATCAAGAATATCTCAGACAAGCCTGTAGTAGTTGAAAATACAAGTGCTTCCTGTGGTTGTACCACTCCCGAAAAACCCACTGAACCAATCATGCCTGGTACTACCGGCAAAGTGAAAGTGGTGTACAATGCTGCTAACCCCGCTCCTTTTACAAAGGATGTTTATATCAAACTGGCCGGTATCGATGCTCAAAAAATCGTACATATCACCGGTGAAGTTTTAACAGCTGAAGCTTTCGAAGCATATAAGAAAGAGAAGAAGCCTGCCACCCAGCAACAACCTCAGGCTGCTACAGCAAAGCCTGCTGCTACAACTGGTCAGCCTAAGTTCACTACTGCCAGCGGTAATTAATTGAGTTCATTTTAACCGAATCATACCAGCCCCGGGGTTATCCCCGGGGTTTTTCTTTTGCTTATCTTCCAGACATGTACCGCTGAAATACAGCTGACTGCTCCAGCATTTTGATCACCGCAGCCTGGAAACCTTCTTTCTGATCCGCCGGCCCGTTTTGGGAAGTGAAGTAGATCACCACAAATCTGTTTTTCCTGAAATTGAATGCCTTCGCTGTCAGATCCTTTTGGGAAATGATGATCGTAAACAGTTTCGATTTTGTTTTCTTTTCATCATCTCCCGTTGTACCCGTTTTGGCATAATAGAAATAAGGAGATCCGTCTTTGAGCATGCCACCGAGTTTGGCTGCCGTACCACGGTACAAAGCATCCCGCATACCGGTGAATATGCCTTCCTTCATCAGTTGCTGGTATTCATTGTAGCGCACGCCTCCATCCATTTCAAATCCGGTAAAGGCCTGCTCCCCGGCAAAGGGATTCAGGGTTAGCTGGAACTGCCGGTTCTGAGAGACCAGTTTTCCAAACGCATCCAGCATTTTTACCGGGGGTATCATCACCTGACTGCTTCCTTTTACATGTCCGCGAAAAGATGCCATGAAAACTTCATTGGGTTTATTGGCATGCATACCGGTTCCTTTCTGATCAAAGAGCGCATACTCCGGTAATACAAAACCGGAACGCTGAAAGCCCCTGCCAAATAAAGCCGAGTCATATGCTGTTTGAAAATGATCATAACCCCTGCCTGCCCTGTCGGTATGGATTCCAAAATTAGATTGCAATCCGGTGGATACAAATGAACTGTCTGATCCGAAATTGGCCTTGCCCGATTGGTAACCTGGCCAATGCTCAAATCCATCCAGCCAGTAATCCTGTCCTTTGTAACTGAACCAGGGCCAGTGCAGGGCTGCAGCCGGTCGTTCACGGGTGAATTGCTGCAACAGTAAGGAAGGAAGTTCCTGTTTGGTATAAGATCGCAGTAATAAAAGATTCGAATGATAATAATTATCCGAGTACCGGATATAATCTGACACCGTACTGATCCTGCCATTGTTTTTTTCAAAATCATAGGGGGCTACTTTTTCACCACCGTAGTACTCCTGCTTCTCCGTGAACCCTTCACTGGCGAATGCATTCCAGTCAAGCCCCAGTCTGGAAGCGATCGACGCAAAAACGATAGGTTTTAAAGTAGAACCCGGACCCGGATTGAGCCGCATGAGATTGATATTCCCGATGCGCTTCCGCAATTGGGAGGCAGATAAAGATCCATTCTCGCTACTGAGTGCCTGTCGTAAAGCTGCTTTATCATTTGGATCCGGGCGATCCATTCCTTTGATATAATCCGGTATGGCCCATATTCTTCCATTTCCATCAGCAATACTGATTGCATATTCTGCTCCGGTTTTCCGCGCGGTATCCTCATTTACCATTTGCCGGATCATACCGGAGAGCGAATCAGTGAGTACGGCATCCAGAGAAATAAACACATGCTGATTCATTTTTTCTTTACCGGTATTATCTGCCGCAATACTTTCTGCAAAATTCCGGGCCCAGATAAAATCAGCACCCGCCGGATAATGATAGAACCGGGATCCGTTGACATAATAATTTTTCATCCAGGCATCCGGTTCCAGTTTGACTAACCAGTTGTCGCTGCCTGCCGGATCACGGATGATATAATGAGAAGGATTGTTCATGGCCAGACTATCCCCGGGCTGCAGCAGCATCGTTTTTCCTTCTATTACCAGCTCCAGTTTTTTATCGGATGTATTCAGTAGAAGTAAGGAGGCTACACCCTTTTGTTCTTTCTTATTACTGAATCTGAACTGCCACCCATTGATCGTTGTCATTCTGTTCTCCCCTTCACGATCAGACAAACGGTATTGCAATGACTGCGCATCCCCGGTGTGGTATAAACTGATATTGCAATATGCGGTATCGCCGTAAACAGAACCTCTCCATAACTGTTGCAGGTGCGGCGGTGCTTCTACATGAAAATAATTTTCATTGATGGCCAGTTCCGGTTTGCCGCTGTTGAGGTCAAGGAAAAGCATCCGGTTTGGATCCAGGTGTTGAGAAAAAGCAGAACTGATATATTGCTGCAATTGTTGCTGCAGGATCAGCGGTGCATCTTTCAGTTCTCCGGCCTCCCAAAGTTGCTTCAGGTTGGAAACAAACAACTGGTCTTTTCGATAGAGTGGCCATTTACGGCTACTTACCGCCGTATCCACTTCATCCCAAAGCGGCTGTATCCGGCTGGCGGTGTAGGTTTCCATTCCGGTGGAAAGTCCTGCTACACCAAAATCCTTATCACGGTTATACTGTGGTTGTACAAAAAACAAGAGCAGGAGTAATCCGCCTAGCACCACGGCAGCCGGTAATAATTTTTTCCGGTTGGAATATTGTTGCAAAGGCAAATGCCTGAAACAAAGAATCACAGCAATAATCAAGAGCGCAGGAAAAAGGATGGACTGCTTACTCAGGATACTGCCAAAGGGAAGATCCTGTCCAAAGAAAATATACCGGCCGGTCGCTGCAAGAATCACCAGCAGCGCAGTAATGAGCAGGTAGTTTAATATCGCAAAGCCGGTACTGACGGCTGCATAACCCGGATTGATCCGGTTGGTAAAATCAGGATAGAGTTTATAAAAAGAGGCCAGCAATGAAACAGGCAAGAGCAGGAGCACCACATAGAGTAAGGCCGGCCATCTTCCATGTTCTGCAATCAGGAAGCGACTGGTCACCAGGTCTGTGGCCTGTGCATTATACCTCGCACCCCTGTTCTGCGGGGCATGGGGTAACAACCGGAAACCGGTTTGATTGATCCCCGGATTATGCTGCGGATCAATAAAAGTATTGATGAACCATTGGTTCTGTGCCGCCCTGATCACGGGCTCATAGCCATCGCCGTTGGCATATGCTTTTTCAATAGCGGCTGCAGCAGGCATGGATAATACATCCACCCGGTAACGGGTCATGGCCGCTTTCTCCTGGATTTTTTCTTTCGGGAAGAAGAAGGCTGCCACTAAAAAAAGTACCAGGAGCAGACTGCCACTGATGATTTTTACTTTAACAGCAGTAAAATTGAGTAGCCGGCCCACGGTATAACTGATCAGCAATGCCATCCCAAAACAAAATAGCAGGTACAACCATTGTGGCAATTCAAGTAATACACTGAACAACATGGGACCATACAAGAGGTTGACGGCAAAGAGTAAAAGAAAAATGATTCCTGCGAATCCTAAAAAGCCTGCATTGTTACGGCTACCCGCAGATAAACCGGCAATGCTGTAATTGATCAGCAAAAATGATTCGTGAAAAAGCAGGAAGTTGAGGAATACCAGTGCAAACCCGATATCCACCAGTGAAAAAACCATCAACAAACTAAGCGACAATAATAAACGGGCCGGATTACTGATCAGCAAATGCATTTTACGGGAGCTGTCCACTTTCCACCAGCTTTTACCGGATGCCACCAGCAATGGTGAAAAGCCGGTTGACAGCCAGGTGAAAATAAAATAGATCAATACTAATCCGATGGCCAAATGGCGGCAGACGGATGCATCAAAATGACTGAAATAGGCTACAGCTGATCCACCCAGTAATACGATGATCCAGCTTATCCAGAACAATAACCGGGTGCCGGCTAATTTTTCCAGTAAGCCCCGCTGCAGTTTGTTACTGATGTTTCGCTGGGAATGATAAGCACTCTCCATTGATAAACGCTCACTGCTTTTTCCAGCAGCACGTTTTATAAATCTCACTATCCTGCCAAACAGAAATTGCAAAAGGCCTGATCCAAATATTAATCCCAGTAAAAGTGTAGCGATTACAATAATGGCAAAATTCCAAAAACTGTTCAATTGCTGTACGGATGGCAAATCAAGTCCTTCAAAGGGAGGAAAGCTTTTGTACCGCCAGTACAGAAAAAACCGGGTAGTCAGTAAAACTATAACAACTGCTGAAAGTACCTGCCATACCCAGCTCAGTTGTCTGGCCGGACTGATCAGCCCTGTCAGGAACACACAGATGAAATAAAAAAACAGAGACCCGAAAATAATCCATTGCCATTGCGTTGCCGGTATGGAAAAGGAACCCAGCTTCCAGTTATAGGTATCAATAATGGAAAATTCCCAGGTAAGTCCGGATTGCTTTGCAGGCAGGAAGAGATTTTTCTTTGCTGCGCTGAAAGGCTTACGGCCCTCACCTGCCATTGACCATTGCAGGGATACTGGTTGACCTGCTTTTTCTTTCTGGTAACTCAGGAGCACAGGATTAAATCCGGTTGTACTATCACCGGGAAATGCAGGAAAGAGATAGCCCTCATTAAATACTGCCGGCAGGCTGCCAATATCGGTGCTGGCTGCCACCAGGAATTTCAATACCGGATAGGAACCGTGATGATCCGCCGCATTGGTTGGCTCTTCTGTTAACGGATAAGAAACCGGGTATCGGTTTTGCAAACGAAAACTATCTGCTCCGGCATTTTGAATCAGGTACTGGTTTTTACCCTTCTCCGGAAAACCGAGTCCCCAGCCGATTAAATTTCCATCATTAATCCTTGCCGCATAGCCCAGTTGATCAATTGATATTATTTTTTGATCCACGGCTGCATTGCTGGCAAAACGGAAGAGTCCCCCGGAAACAAAAAAACGAAGCCCTCCATCCTGTTCGTCGGAAAAACCATCGCGGAGCAGGTAGAGCTGTTTCAGTCCGCCTGCAATTTTTTCATTGGATGCAAAGCCGGATGCAATCAATACACTGTCGTTCCTGAAAATCTCCCAAACACTGCTGCCCCTTTTGATGGCTTTGATGGCATATCCGGCGGGCTGATTATTAATCCGTAAAAAGAATTCCTTTTCGGATTTGATCTGAAGGGTTACAGACTGTGAATCTGCCTGAAATGAAAAGGAATGTCCGATTGCATCCCATGCTGGTGAAAGCAGTTTGCTGCTCCCATTTTCCCTTGCATAAAATGGTTCTTCGGCATAATCAGATGCTACCTGAAAAGATCCGTTTGCTTTACTGATCCGGAAATGATTGTAGGCCTTTGTGCGCTGACCGGCAGTATCGGTACGCCCCAATAATACATTGCCATTGACCCTAAAACCATCATGGCGTATAAAATGATGATCCAGATTGCTGATACTCCCGGAACGGAGCGGGGCATGGAATGAAAACCAGAGAAAGAAAAAACAGGCTGCAGTGATCAGCAGGATCACCCAGGGGAACCCTTTTCTTTGCCGGCCATTACGAATAAAACTCCGGTAATAAAGAAATCCATAACCGATGATTAGTATGGCGGAAAAAAGGTAGAGAAAACTGAGGCTTGTCAAAAATGCAAACATGGATTATCCCTTATTAAGATTAGTTTCTTCAAATACCGGATACGATAATTGCTGAATCGCCAGTTGATCCAGGGCCAGACGCAGTACCAGTGCCCGGCTCCCTGATTCTCTGTTCAGTTTGCGCAACCGATCCTCTTTCAGATTTTGCCCGGTACTCAGGTTATTTAATCTTTCAACAATGGTACCACCAACAGAAAGCTCGCTGACCCTGAGATAGAGGTACTCGATATATAATAAGGAGAGCGAAAGCAAAAGATCCACCAGCTTTGCTTTGTCTTCGGCCGACATTTTAGCCGGTTGATTTTTATTGGCATCTGCCAGTTGCAATAAGGGTTTCAGGAATTTTTCATACGCCTGTTCAGCCAGTGCTTTTTCGGTAGCCACAACTGCTTTTACTGCTGCGGCTGATTGCAGGGTTCCGTCATTGCCGGGATACTGTTTTATTTTATAGGAATGCTGCAGGATGCTGCAAAGCTGATCATACTCCTTACTGATTCCATTATGCTCCGTAATGATGGACTGCAATCCTTCATTTTCTTTTGTAAGTCTGCTGATCATGGCTTGCAGACTCTCCCCCTTTTCTTCTGCGGCATGTGTATTTCCCTTTTTTCCATTCTTTCCCGAAACTATTTCCGGTGCAGTTGACTTAGCATCTGCTCCGGCCGGGATTAGGGCCCGCAGCCATTTATTTTGCCGGTAAGATAAAAGCAATTGCACCAGCAGCAGGAGGATGATCGCTCCTGCAACTGTCAGTAAAAGATTCACCGGCAATGGAGCTGGCTGGGGTTCTGCTTCTTTGGGGATATCAACTGGAATGACCGGTTGGTTGGCTTTCAACAAAGAGTCAAGCTCTTTGCGCAACAACACGGGGTTTCTTTCTGCGAGTTCTTTGGCAGAAAGACTATCGGCAATCCGTACCGGTTTCAACTTAGTTGGTTGCTGTGCTGACAGGGGACCCGCTAAAACGGCGATCAGCAGGCATCCAATTATTTTCTTTTTCATCATAGTTTCAAAATTGAAAAAATCCAAAAACCGATTTTCTTTTCCGTTTCCTGGCCGGGCCTGATTGGGGTTGATCTGTTTTATTGATATCCCGGTGGACGGCAGCCAGTGAAGGCATTTCGCCATCATAATTCGGAAACATGGAAATCGCTTTGAGATCCTGCGCCATGGAATAATTTTCCGGAACCGGGGCCAGTACACTGTATAATGATTTTACATCTTTCACCCGCTGGTTTTCCATCAATCGCAGGTAAATATTATCACGGGTAAAACAGATATCAATTGTTTTATTCTTGAAGGCTTTCAGTTCCTGGTTATTTCTCCGCACCACGGCAGTATTGTACAGGATATCATTGCTGGGATCAATCTTTAAGCCGCGGTAGAGAAAGAGGTTATTATTCAGCACATCATTATTGCGAGACAAACCTTCTTTTCTGTCCACCGGCATACCGGTGAAATCTGTAATCTTATACGCCCCGCTGAAAGCACCATATAAGGCCACGTTTTTATTATTGAGTGTTCTGCCGGAAGGAAGCATCCGGATACTGACCTGCTGATGGAGTAAATCCTGCAGGGCCGCTTCCATTTTTTCTCTCAACAGACCTGAATAAAAAGCCCGGCCGCTGAGCAGGACCAGTTTGGTTCGCTTGCGGATATCTTTTGTCATTACATCCCTGATGCCACTAATCACGGCATGCACGATACAATCCACTGCCTGGTGGATCAAACCGGTTACTTCCTCATCCCAGCGGATGGTTCTGTTTTTTAAAATATCAACGGTATAAGCCAGTAAGGTGGATGGATCTTTGTGCAGGTTACCAATGGTTCTTTCTGTGCTGAATGCATTTTCAGCCAGCTGTGAAAAAGCTTCCGGGCCTACCGGTTGCCGCTGGTCAAAATGCCTTTTTTGTTCTTCCATGAGCTGGATAAATCCCAATACATCAGCTGTCAGGTTCTGATCCAGAATATAACGGCTGATAAAATCCTTGATCGCATGATCATTATTCCCGGGGATGGCACGGAGTACGAGGGTCAGGTAATCTTCAATAAATCCATACAGTAATACATTCCCAGCACCGGCAAAACCGGTACGGAAGAAGCTGGAGTAATTTTCATTATCATCAGCCAACAGCATGGAGATATCAGTGGTACCTTTTCCACTGTCAATCACCAGGGCCATTTCTCCATTGGAGAGTTGTACTTCCTCGGGATGGGTTTGCTGGTATCCCATAAAAGCCGCATCACTTTCAGAAATCGTTTCATATTCAATCGCCAGTGCTGTGGATTGTATACCCAGAGATTGAAGCATGGCATTGGTTTGCTGCCGCAGCTGACTGAGCAATCCGAATACATCGTGCTGGGTATAGATATTCGGAACCAGGAGGGTAACAATGAGTCCGCCCTGCTGAAAACCGGGCTTGGTGCTGATCATTAATCGCAGGAGCCGGAGCAGGATGGCACTGATGAGTTCCTGTTTATGGTAACGAATGCTGTAATCTTCAGTATGATCCGCGGCTGTGAGCTGGATGCTTTTTTCAATTCCCAGTTTCAGGTTGGGGATGATTTCATAAGCATCGCGGAAACCGGCCTCGGTAGCGGCTACTTCTTTGCGGGTGATGAACAAACGGATTTCATCATTGCGGAAATCATCAGTGAAATTGAAAGGGAAATTTGTTCTCGCTTCTTTGCTGATATTTTTCCGGATGGCATAAAAAGAACGATAGAGCATGGGCTGACCTGGTTCGAGGTTCAGGAAATCTTCTTTCCGGAGCGCCAGTTCATTGCTGCCTGATTTGAGTTTGCTCATGATATTCTCCAGGATATCATACTGTACAATGGTGGATTGTGGTCCTCCGTTGCGATAGCCCACCTGACTGGCTTCACTGCCAAAATCAATCACTACCCGGTTACAGGCGGCTGGTTGTACTATATGGAATTGCAGCAAAGTGGTATACCGTTCACCTTCTTCCGTACAAAGCGTAATACTGAGTTCAAGCGAAGGCTGAGAAGAACGATACTGGTAAACCCCAACGGATAATTTCTTTTGCGCTTCCATATAATCCAGCCGCAAACCGGTTTCCTCATCATGAAAAGGGTTCACGGTAAAGTGGCCGGTTTTTTGGATCAGCAATTCGAAACCTGCCGTTGTCTTTTGCAGTGATACCGTACATTCTCTGAGCGGAATATCCTGCAAGGAAGATGGTGCCAGCTGGTTCAGACTGATCTTATCCGGATCTTCCAAACTAAGTAACGGTGTGAGTACTCTGTCCTCTGCACTCACCACAAAATTAAAATCCGGTAATACCTTGGGCACGGCTTCCAGTCGGGTGATAAAATACCGGTCGCTGCGGATCAGGGTGGGCAGGTAATAAATAGCCATTTCTTTTTTCATGGTCATGTGGTGATTTATGGAAGTGGTTTACCATCGCGGCAAAACCAGCGATCATTTGGATTATTATTGGAAACGGATTCAATCGAATAACAGAAGTTGAAACTTTTGGCCCGGATGGATGCTATCGCGAGAGAAAGAGAATCGCCCCGGAAGGAACCATTCAACTGGCGGTTCAGCACTTTATCATAGCGGATGCCTTTGAATTGAACAGTATCAGCGATACTGCTTTTACCGTTTTTCCAGGACAGGATGCGGATCACCGCTTCATCAATCAGGTAGCCCGTGGTATTATCCATGCTGATATTGATATTAGTTAAGCGGTAGCTGTTCCCTTTTTTTTCTTTATCTGCTTTCAAGCTGGCCTGCAGGTAATCGGGCCAGTTATTCCGGATGCGAAGATTGGTCCGGGTTCCTTTATCCAATGCTTTTCCTCTTTGCCATTCAATCACGAGAGCCAGGGAGTCAGTGTCCAGTTGGGGCACATTAGCCGGACGTACGGTGCTGTTTGAAATGGAACCTTGTGCTTCCCATCCGGCGCGGGTGAAATTAAAAATGAGTAAGGCAGCAGCAACCGCTGCAAGGCTGTATCCCAGCATGGTCCATCCTCGCTTTTTTTGCACAGGTATAGCGTTCTGTGCTGCTGATGAATCAGGATTGGTATTGGTGCTGGGTAAGGTTCCTTTAGGTTGCTGGCTGATAAATGCAGGGGCGCTGATCCACTCATTACTGTGAAACACCCATATCCTTGCCCTGGCTGGTTCTGGAACGGAACTGATGAGGGCAAGAAGTTCTTCTTTGGAATGTACTTCCCTGACCCCGTTGGTTCCGTCGGTGAATAAAAACTTATCCATTCCGGTACCGTTCTGTTTGGTTAAGCGTATAAAGGGGTCAAATAGGCGTCAGGTAAAATTGAACTGAAAAATTACATCCTGCAGCGATGCCATGCTACAGCGGGAAGGGGTTACAACAATATTTTATGAATTAGCGGGAGTAATTTTGGTTTGTTGTGATATTATAAACAAAATTTTATGAGGTTTTACATACTAAAATAAAACCACAGCGATCACGGTGAAACACAGCGGCATTCTTTGATGCGCTTCTTCGCCGTGTATCTCTGTGTTCGCTGTGGTTAATAAAAAAAAGCCGGGACAATGGTCCCGGCTCCTGTTATCATCAATGTTTTACTTTAGAATGACTTCGATGGAATACTCAGCGGGTTGGTGGCTGAGAAATACATCAATTTATCCATTTGATTATTGGCCACATCATCGAGGTAGACCGCAAAAGCCACCCGGATTTTTTGCCCGTATAATTCAGGATACATATTCAGCGGGAAGAACAATTCCATTCTGCCTTTAGGATCTTTATTATAGATCACTTTGGAGTTGGGTGTCAGGTTGATTTTTAAATAGGTAGCCAGTGCTCCGCCCCAGTTATAATATTTGCTGGCGGTTTTAAAATAATACCCTTCTGCATTGGCGATACGGGCTACAAAATAAACTTCACCCAGTTTGGAATTGGTTTTAAGGTCAAAGGCGGGTTTGATGACCAGTCCGCCCCTTACCGGATCATAACTCACATCCAGTTTGGTGAAATTGGAGATATTCACCTTGGGTACCACTTTCACTCCGCTGGTATTGGGTTTGGGATACAATGCTGCTATCAGTACTTTATCACCGGCCGATAATTCAAAATTATTTTTAACGGCATAACCATTGGTGGTTTCCCAGGCATTGATGGAATAATGCATGATGGATTTGGGATCGTATTTGGTGCCATTGGTATAAAAGCGGCTGCCCACTTCAAATACGTTGAAGTCCACCTGATCTTTTTCCCATCCCTGGGTTTCATAATAATACTGGTAAATCGAATCGGTTTTCTTCCAGTTCACAGCTTCGGGGTAGCTCTGTTCATGGAGCAGTCCGAGGGCATGACCGAATTCATGCATCACCACGCGGCGAATTTCAGGGATGTTCCAGTGATTGGGATCTTCCTTCATTTCTTTGCGCAGGTGATCAAAAGTATAAGGAGGTTGAATTCCTTTTTTCTTAACCCGGGCCAGGTAGTAATCTCCGTCGGCAAAAGCCAGGGTATCGAAGTTGATGGTTTGTTCGGTCTGCTGGCGGAAACTGGCTTCTGTTCCCACGGCGGAGTTATGTCCCATACCGGCACCGAGTTTGATTCGCAGATGGGTAAAGCCTGCATTATCCGGTACAAATTTCAAACGGATATTGGCAAATTTCTCCCATTCTTTGGCGTTCAGGATCACTTTATCCCTGACGGCCTTGCTGCCACCGGGCATAAACTTCACAAGCAATTCACTGCCGGCCTCCCAGGTATGGTAGTTGTCGGCCATTCCCCTGGATTTGACGGTATCGGGTCTTTCCCCGAACATGGCTTCACCCACCAGGGTGGTACATTTGGCCCGGGGGAAGAGCTGGGCATTGGCGGCCAGTCCTGACACAATTAATACGCTAACTGATAAAATAATTTTCTTCATAACCATTGATTGAAATATGGGTCGAATATAGTGCGGATTCAGGGATATTTCATACCGGGGGGCGGGTATATTGGGATGGGAAAACCGAAAGCTGATCGTATTAACAAAATTATGATTTATACAATGAGCGAATGATGATTTGTGGTGAGTCAGAGAAATATTACAAGGGATCAGCAACACAGGGAGAGTTGAATGATAATTGGTGAGTCAGAGAATGATAAGTGGTGAGTCAGAGACTCACCACAACAACCAAAACAAATCAAGCCGTCCGCTTCGCGTACTTAGTTTTTTTATCACTTTATATTACCGGGTGTAGAGTAACTGACTTAATAAGGGATTATTTGCAATGATCCCTGGGTGGGGGGCCTACAACCAAAAAATTCCCGTCGCTTCGCTCCCGGTTTTTTATTTGCCCTTCACCATTGAAAATAAATTTTCATGGTTCCGGTCAAATAAAAAACCCGGCTATTGCCGGGAATTTTTTGTTTGCGGAGAGGGAGGGATTCGAACCCTCGGTACAAGTTTAAGCTCGTACAACGGTTTAGCAAACCGGCCCTTTCGGCCACTCAGGCACCTCTCCGGACTGACCACCTACGCTTTAACGATGGCGGCCAAAGGGATGCAAAAATAAAGATTAAAAGGTAGAAATCCCAAAAAGACAAATCCCAAATTCCTTAAACTTGAAGGAATTTGGGATCAATGAGTTGAGTATTTTATTTACATCGCAGCCAGCTGCACTTTCTGCTGCAGTTCCAGTACATTTTCCCGGAATACCCCATCGGTATCCATCAGGTCCTTTACCGTCTGGCAGGAGTGGATTACCGTGGTATGGTCGCGGCCGCCAAAATGCTCCCCGATGGTTTTGAGGGAATTCTTGGTAAAAGCCTTGGCCAGGTACATAGTAATCTGGCGGGCCTGTACAATCTCCCTTTTCCTGGTTTTCTGGAGGAGTTTATCGTAAGGCACATCGAAATACTCGCAAACCATTTTCTGGATGGTTTCGATCGTAATTTCCTTGCTGGATGATTTGACGAAATTCCGTAACACTTTCTTGGCTAAATCGAGGTCGATTTCCCTCCTGTTAAGCGAAGATTGTGCCAAGAGTGAGATCAGGGCGCCTTCCAGCTCCCTTACATTATTACTGATATTATAGGCAATGTACTTGACCACTTCTTTCGACATTTCCAGCCCGTCATTCTTCATCTTCTTCTCCAGGATCTCGATCCGGGTATCATATTCCGGCACCTGCAGATCGGCACTGAGCCCCCAGCGGAAACGGCTGAGCAGTCTTTCCTGCACCCCTTCCAGGTCCTTGGGAGATTTATCGGAAGTGAGCACCAGTTGTTTATGGGACTGATGCAAATGGTTGAAAATGGCAAAAAAGGCATCCTGGGATTTTTCGGCCTTGGCGAAGAACTGCACATCATCCAGGATCAGCACATCAATGAGCTGATAAAAATGGATAAAATCGTTGATGGCATTGTTCCGGCTGTGATCCATGAACTGGTTGATGAATTTCTCCGAACTCACATAAAGGACCACTTTATTGGGATGCAAACGTTTTACTTCATTACCGATGGCCTGGGCCAGGTGGGTTTTACCCAAACCAACACCGCCATAAATGACCAGCGGGTTGAAGGAATTAGCGCCCGGCTTTTCCGCCACTGTTTTACCGGCACGACGGGCCACCCGGTTGCAATCGCCTTCTACAAAAGATTCGAATGTATAAATATGATTAAGCTGGGGGTCGATTTGCATCTTCTTCAGCCCCGGTATAACGAAGGGATTCTTAACAGGATTATTTATGACTAAAGGGAAATCCATTTCGTTATTGGAAAAAGTTTTAAAACCCTGACCACTTACATCCATGGTAACCGGTTTGTTCTTGCTGTTACCACTATCCACCATGATGCGGTATTCCAGCCGGGCATCCTTGCCCAGTTCCCGCTTCAAAGTCTTCGCTAATAAATTTACGTAATGTTCTTCCAGGTATTCAAAAAAGAATTGACTGGGTACCTGGATGACGAG